>Ga0180223_1000057_pt1 | contig 278605 bp, 249 predicted proteins | sample eDN5th30CKraftOP_FD_151337 | JGI IMG/M metagenome (GOLD analysis project Ga0180223, IMG submission 151337) | Enriched Organic Plus compost microbial communities from Emeryville, California, USA - eDNA 5th pass 30_C Kraft OP (version 2) (version 2) ...
GACGTTCGCTGACCAGTTCGATGTCGAAGCGGTAGGGCTGGTTCAGGGCTTCGCGGCCATGGAATTCGAGCACCTGCAGGTCGCTGTCGAGGCCGTCGATATTCAGGCTGAAATGGGGCTGGTTGGCCGGGGCGAACATCCTATGTTCCTCTGCGCGGAGGGCCTGCCCGGCAGTTGCCGCAGCGCCGGCTCAGGCCTGGAAAAGACACATCGGCCGGAAACCCGGCCGATGTGAACAGCACGTGTCGCGACCGATCAGGAAGCGATCGGGGTGCGCCAGTCGTCGGAGCCGGAGGTACCGGAAACCTCATGGGTCCAGACGATCTTGCGGTAGGTGAAGTAGACGTCTTCCAGGTGGGTGAAATGCGCCATGTTCGGGTCCTGGCAGTTCGGCATGCGCGACTGCACGTCGACGATCACCGCGTCTTCCAGTTCGATGGTGAAGTAGTGCTCCTGGGTGCCGGTGGAGGAGGTGCGGTACCACTCCAGGCGGCACTTGTTCAGGCGCTCGCCGGAGGTCAGGGCGTTGAAGATCAGCGGCGAGGACTTGTCGAAGACCTTGGTGATCATCAGCGGCTTGTGCACGCGCTGGCCGGTCGGCTGGCCGGACTGCGGGTCGCGCGGGATGATGACCTGGTGGTTGAACGCCTGGACCAGGACCTGGTCTTCGTGGCCTTCCTGGAAGATGTTGCCGACCGAGTCCTCGGTGAAGGTGCCGGCGGTGATCAGGCCCTGTTTGGTGCCTTCGAGGGACAGGTATGCGGGTGTTGGCATGAAAGCTCTCCTTGCCGTGTGAGTTGATGGCCCCGGGGTTCAAAACCCTGTGGGTGGCCGGGCTATAACAATTTGCGTGCCAATCACTTCTCAGCGCCCGGAATACAAGGCTTTCGATAAAATATCCATTGTTCTTGAACAACTCATGCCGCGATTACTGCGCAACTTCTTTCACACCAGGCATCCATCCCTACTCCCATCTGTTCGGAAGCAGCTCAACCCTTGCTTTCTCGATGAAAATCTCGGCAAGAATTTGCACACCTGGAATATCGCACCCCAACACACCAAGGTTGTAAAAAGTTCCCGGGGAAATGATATCAAACCGATATCAATCGACATGAACCGGAGATTAAGAAATTTCTTAGCAATGCCATAAGAGTGCGACAAAGCGCCTAGAAAACCGCTGAAAACCATCGTTCTAGAGCCATCCACGAGGAATGAAGATTGTGTGCGCCAACTCACACGACCTCATTTGGGCTTGAAAATCCTACAAATAAAATAGCCAATGTCCTACAAGACATCCCTGGCCAATACATGCACTATTGCCCGCCACTTGAGTGGCAGTTTTTTGCTACCCAGGAACGTCCCGTCGCTTGCCCGGGTATCTCATACCGGAACTTTTAGGGAAACTCTGAAGAAGACTTTCCGAATCTGGTGAAATACGCCGATCCCACTGCCCGAGATTCCCGATGAAGCAGATGACCTTCGCCGACGCCGAGTACGCCGGCAAGCGCAAGCAGACCCGCAAGGAGTTGTTCCTGATCGAAATGGATCAGATGGTGCCGTGGCAGGGTTTGATCGCCCTGATCGAACCGCATTACCCGAAGGGCGAAGGTGGTCGTCCGGCCTATCCGCTGATGGCGATGCTGCGCGTGCATCTCATGCAGAACTGGTTCGGCTACAGCGATCCGGCGATGGAGGAAGCGCTCCATGAGACAACCATCCTGCGCCAGTTCGCCGGTCTGAGCCTGGAGCGCATACCCGACGAAACCACCATCCTCAACTTCCGGCGCCTGCTGGAGAAACACGAGTTGGCGGCGGGGATTCTGGCGGTGATCAACGGCTAGCTGGGTGACCGAGGCCTGTCGCTGCGCCAGGGCACCATCGTCGATGCCACGCTGATCCACGCGCCGAGTTCGACCAAGAACAAGGACGGCAAGCGCGATCCGGAAATGCGCCAGACCAAGAAGGGCAACCAGTACTATTTTGGCGCGAAAGCGCACATTGGCGCCGACGAGGACTCCGGCCTGGTATACAGCGTGGTGGTCACGGCGGCGAATGTCGCGGACCTCACCCAGGTCAACCAACTGCTGCACGGCGAGGAAAACGTAGTGTGTGCTGACGCGGGTTACACCGGAGTCGAAAAGCGCCCTGAACATGAAGGCCGGCCAGTCATCTGGCAGATCGCGGCTCGGCGCAGCACTTACAAGAAACATGGCAAGCGCAGCGCCTTGTACAACGCGATCCGCAAGATCGAGAAAGCCAAGGCGCAGACCCGCGCCAAGGTTGAGCACCCATTCCGAGTGGTCAAGCGGCAGTTTGGTTACACCAAGGTGCGTTTCCGCGGATTGGCCAAGAATGCCGCGCAAATGGTGACGCTGTTTGCCCTGTCGAATCTGTGGATGGCTCGCCGGCATTTGCTGGCCGGCATAGGAGAGATGCGCCTGTAGTGCGGACGATGGCTGCTGCGAGGGGCTCGCGGCGGCTAAAAACACAGAAATGAGCGGCTGACCTGATGGCTTTTGATCGATTGGTCGCTTTCAAAATCGGCAGGCGCTGAAGTCGGTCAGATATTCATCACTATTTCAGACCATCCCTAACATTTTACAAGTAAAGAACTGTTCCATTTCCGGTCGAATAGAAGTTCTTCCGAGGCTCTGAATGGATTGGCCTCGCCCCTTCAGCTCCAACCCCAGAACATCAACCACCAGCCGCCCAGCACCGGCACGCAGGCCAGCGCCAGGCAGGCCAGCGCGGCTGGCTGGCGCAGGGGCGCGACACCGCGGCGACGGAGGATCCGCCAGCCCAGCCACAGCGTCCAGGCACAGGCGCCCGCCAGCAGCAGGGCCCGCGCCGGCTGCACCCAGCCGAGGGCCAGCCCTTCGTAGCGCAGCAGTTTCACGGTGGTGGCCGAAAGCCCCAGGAACAGCCCGCAGCCGCCCAGGGGAATCAACGCCTGGGCCAGGTGCCCGTGCAGCCCCAGCCCTTTCCCCGACACCCTGCCGGCCAGGCGCAGCAGCGCCGTCAGCCAGGTGCCCATGAGCAGCGCCCAGGCCAGCACGTAGACGACCAGCACGCCGCCGTCGAGCCAGGTGAAAACGTCGTTGTTCTGCGGGTAATGCGTCAGCACCCACCAGGGCGCGTTGGCCTCCAGCGGCCAGAGGATGCCCCGCTCCACCAGCCACTCCGCACTCGTCTGCTTGAGCGCGATGAACCAGGGGCTGAGCGTCCAGTTGAACGCGCCCATGGCCAGGCCGATGACCCCGAACAGCAGCAGGCGCGCCGGCCAGGGGCTTTCCGTGCGCTGGCCGTGGACGACGATTTCCTCGTTCGGCCAGCGCGGGCTCAGGGCCACGGCGCCGCGCTGGCCGCTGCAGCGGCCGCAGGAATGGCAGTCGGCGCAGCCGCTCATGCGGCGGATGTCGATCAGCGGGGCGCAGTTGGGCGTCGGCAGGTGCGGCCCGGCATTGGCCAGCCAGCGCGCCTCGTCGACGCGGAAGTGCACCGGCGCCAGCCGCGCGAGCAGGTTGAACACGCCGCTGACCGGGCACAGGTAGCGGCACCAGACGCGCTTGCCGCGCCCGTAGAGAAAGCCCACCAGCATCGCCGCGAGGGTTGAGCCGCCGAGGATCAGCAGCGCCGGCAGCGCGTAGTCGTAGACGCTGACCAGTTGCCCGTACAGGGTGGTCAGGCAGAAGGCCAGGAACGGCCAGCCGCCCCAGCGCATCCAGCGCGGCACGCCGCGCCCGCGGCCGTGCCGGCTCGCCCATTCGCTGAGCGCGCCCTCGGGGCAGAACAGCCCGCACCAGAGCCGCCCGAACAGCAGCATCGACAGCAGCACGAAGGGCCACCAGATGCCCCAGAACACGAACTGCGCGAACACCGCCAGGTTGTCCAGCATGCGTGCCTGGGCCGGCGGCAGGTCCAGGCAGGCCGGGACGATCAGCAGCACCGCGTAGAACAGCACCACGGCCCATTGCAGGGCGCGGATCAGCCCGGCATGCCGGCGCATGCCGTCCCCCAGTCGGGCCAACGACCGGGCCAACCAGAGGGAAGGCGCGCCCTTCATGCCAGCCGGGCCTCGACGCGGCGCTCGCCGCGCCGGCACAGGTAGCTCGCCAGCGCCCAGTAGGCCGGCAACAGCAGCACCGCCAGCAGCGAGGGCGCGGCGCGGTAACCGGCGAAGCCGGCCAGGGCTGCGCCCAGGCCGTGGCCGTCACTGAGCCAGGCGGAGGTGTCCCAGAGCGGATCGCCGAACAGCCCGTAGCACCATTCGGGCAGGTCCAGCGCCATGACCTGCCCCGCCGCCCGGTCCAGCGCCGCCATCAGCAGGGCGCCGCCGAGCAGCAGCAGGAGGACTTCGCTGACGCGGAAGAAGCGCCGCCAGGTGAGTATCCGCGAGGACCACTGCAGCGCGGCGTAGGTGGCCAGCGCCAGCAGGAAGCCGAGCACGCCGCCCAGGGCGAACCAGCTCCAGTCCGCCCCCTGCTGCGCGCCGATGCCGTAGAGGAACACCACCGTCTCGCTGCCTTCGCGGGCCACCGCCAGCATCGCCAGCAGCAGCACGCCCCAGCCGCCGTCCTCGGCGATGCTGCGCTCGGCGTCCCGCTCCAGCTGGCGCTTCATGCCGCGCCCATGGCGGTGCATCCACACCACCATCTGCAGGATCAGCAGGCTGGCGCAGAGCACCATGGCGGCCTGGAACCATTCGCCGGACGGCCCCGCCAGCCACTCCCCGGCAAGCATGAACAGCGCGGCCAGCGAGCAGGCCAGCACGACACCCAGCCCTACCCCGCTCCAGAGCATGCGCAGGCCGCGCGCGGGCTCCGGGCGATGGCAGAGCCAGGCATGCAGGATGCCGACGACCAGCAGCGCCTCGACGCTCTCGCGCCAGACGATGAACAAGGATTGCAGCATGCTTGGCTCCCGGTCAGTGCGCCACGATCTCGCCTTGCGGCAGGTCCATGTGGAACTCGTCGAAAAAGGGATAGCGGCCGGGACGCAGGGGGTGGATCACCACGAACGAGGTGACGCCCGGCGAGAGCACCTTCTCCACCCGCAGCGGCGTGCTCTCGAACTCGGCCGGCCCGCTGCCGGCGTTGCGCACCACGACCTTGAAGCGCTGCCCGGCGGGCACTTCCAGGGTCTGGGGGGTGAAGTGGCCATCGCTGATGGTCAGCTCATAGGTGGGGAGCGGCGCCGCCTGCGCGGCAGCGGCGAACGACAGTGCCAGCAGGCAGAAGAACGAGCGCAACATGACGGCCTCGCGACTCTCGGGAAGGTAACGCCGCACCCGCTGCGGGTGCGGCCCGCGCATCAATAGCCGCCTTTCTTGCCGATGCCGGCGTAGGTGAAGTCGTATTCCACCTTGCAGGTCTCGAACCAGGGCGCCACGCCGGTTTCCTTGTCGACGTGGCGGCCGAACATGGAGGCCTCCGACGGCGGCAGGATGGTGTAGGTCAGGTGGTACTTGCCCGGGCCGAGCAGCTTGAGGTTGTCGCCGTAGTGCGGGCCGTCGCTGGCCACCATGCCGTGGAAATTACCCTTGAGGACCTGGTCGCTGCCGTCCTTGCGCAGTTCGTAGGCCACCCGCAGGTAGGGAATCCAGCTGCCTTCCTGGAAGCCGTTGGGGTTGTCGGCGGTGGCGGCGATGTCGGCTTCCAGGTGCACGTCGGACTGCGCCGCGGCGCGCATCATCCCGGGCGGGTCCATTTCGATCGGCTGCAGGTACACCGCGCCGATCTCCATCCCGCCGCAGGCCTGCGGCGCGCCGATGGGGTACTCCTTGGCCGCCGCGAACGGGGCGGCGAGCGCCAGTATCACGGGAACGGCGCGGTTGATTCGCATGGTCTTCTCCTTGGCTCGACAGATGAGGAATCGCGAGCTCGCATTTAGGGACCAAACGACGCCATTGAGAATGATTTGTATCAAGAATTCCTGAAGTAAATCCGCAAACCTGCGCGGCGAGGACGAAAAGACCAGGGCTGTCCACTTCCAGGCTCACGGCGTTGATTGCCGATAGGCCTGCCCGGCGCAGAAGAGGGAGCGCCAGGCGGCGCTCCCCTTTCCCCGGCCCTGCCCTACCAGAGCGGCAAGGTGTAGCTGACGATCAGCCGCGTCTCGTCCAGGTCGTTGCCGAAGCTGCTGCGGAAGGTGCTGTTGCGCACCTTGAAGCCGAGGTTCTTCAGCGCCCCGTCCTGCACCACGTAGCCGATGTCGGTGTCGCGCTCCCACTCCTTGCCGTCGCCCTGGCCGTTGAGCAGGTCGACGTTGTCGCCGCGCAGGTAGCGCGTCATCAGGCTCAGGCCGGGCAGGCCGAGGGCGGCGAAGTTGTAGTCGTAGCGCAGTTGCCAGGAGCGTTCGTCCTTGTTGGCGAAGTCGCCGATCTGCACGTAGTTGACCAGGTACGGATCGGTGCCGGTCAGGTAGGCGAAGCCGGTGTCGCCGGACATGCGCTGGTAGCCCAGGCCGAAGGCGTGGTTGTCGAGCCTGTAGGTGAACATCGCATTGAGCGCGCGGTTGTCGACGTTGCTGCCGCCGTCGTCGGTGGAGCGCGCCCAGCGGATGTCGGACTTCAGCGACTGGCCGGCGGCGATCGGCAGCACGTGCACCAGGCCCAGGTAGTGCTGGCGGTAGAGGTCTTCGAGATTGGCGTAGTGGTAGCTGGTGCTCAGGCGCTCGCTCCAGCGGTAGGTGCCGCCGGCCAGGTTGAAGCGGTCGCTGGTGAGGTGGCTGCCGGCGTCGATGTTGCGCTTGTTGCCGCGGGTGACGCTGAGGTCCTCGGCGTTGGACGAGTCGCGCTGCTTGACCTGGCGCAGCTGGCCGGCCTGCAGGTCGAGGTCGTCGAGTTCCTTCGACTCCACCAGCGCGCCCTGGAAGGTCTGCGGCAGCAGGCGGGTGTCGTTGTACTGCACCACCGGCAGCTTGGGCAGCAGGGTGCCGACTTTCAGGGTGCTGCGGGAGACGCGCAGCTTGGCGGTCAGGCCGAGGTCGCTGTAGTCGTCGGCGGCGCGGCCGCTGCTGGCGGAATACGGCAGCAGCCCGGAGCCGGAGCGGTCGGGGCTGGAGTCGAGCTTGAGGCCCAGCAGGCCCAGGGCATCGACGCCCACGCCGACGGTGCCGTCGGTGTAGCCGGACTCGTAGCGCAGCAGGAAGCCCTGCGCCCACTCCTCCGAGTAGGACTGTTTGGCGCCGCTCTGGCGGTAGTCGCGGTTGAAGTAGAAGTTGCGCATTTCCAGGCTGGCCTTGCTGTCGGCCAGGAACTCGGCATGGGCGAACGGGGGCAGCAGCGCCAGTCCGGAGACCAGCACAGGGAGTCGACGAATAGTCATTGTTGTTGTTTCTTTGCAGGGTGTTGGCGAAACGCCGGGCCGGCGGATTCCGGCCCGGCAAGGGATGGGCTGGGGCTCAGACGGCCTTTTCCAGCTCCGGGACGAGCTCGAACAGATCGCCCACCAGGCCGTAGTCGGCGACCTGGAAGATCGGCGCCTCTTCGTCCTTGTTGATGGCCACGATGACCTTGGAGTCCTTCATGCCCGCCAGGTGCTGAATGGCGCCGGAGATGCCCACCGCGATGTAGAGCTGCGGCGCGACTATCTTGCCGGTCTGGCCGACCTGCATGTCGTTCGGCACGAAGCCGGCGTCGACCGCGGCGCGGGAAGCGCCAACAGCGGCGCCCAGCTTGTCGGCCAGGGCGTAGAGCAGCTTGAAGTTGTCGCCGTTGCCCATGCCGCGGCCACCGGAGACCACGATCCTGGCGGCAGTCAGCTCCGGGCGGTCGGACTTGGCCAGCTCTTCGCCAATGAAAGTCGAGCTGCGGGCATCGAAGACCTCGCCCAGCGCCTCGATGCTGGCACTGCCGCCTTCGGCGCTCACCGCATCGAAGCCGGTGGTGCGTACGCTGATGACCTTGATCGGCGCCGAGGACTGCACGGTGGCGATGGCGTTGCCGGCGTAGATCGGGCGCTTGAAGGTGTCGGCGCCGAGCACCTCGACGATCTCGGAAATCTGGTCGACATCCAGCAGCGCGGCGACGCGCGGCAGGTAGTTCTTGCCGTTGGTGGTGGCCGGGGCCAGCAGGTGGGTGAAGTTCTGGGCGATGGAAACCACCAGCGGCGCGATGTTCTCCGGCAGCTGGTGGGCGTAGGCGGCGTCGTCGGCGACCAGCACCCTGGCAACGCCCGCGATCTTGGCGGCGGCTTCGGCCACGCCGCCGACGTTCTGGCCGGCGACCAGCACGGCGATATCGCCACCGATCTTCTGGGCGGCAGCAACGGTGTTCAGGGTGGCAGCGCCCAGGACGCCGTTGTTGTGCTCAGCGATTACCAGGATAGCCATCAGATTACTTTCGCCTCGTTCTTCAGTTTCTCGACCAGTTCGGCCACGGACTTGACCTTGATGCCGGCGCTGCGTGCAGCCGGCGCCTCGACCTTGAGGGTCTTGACGGTGGAAGCGGTGGAAACGCCGAGAGCGTCCGGGGTGATCACCTCCAGCGGCTTCTTCTTCGCCTTCATGATGTTCGGCAGCGACGCGTAGCGCGGCTCGTTCAGGCGCAGGTCGGTGGTGACGATCGCCGGCAGGTTCAGTGCCACGGTCTGTAGGCCGCCGTCGATTTCGCGGGTGACCTTGACCTGAGCGCCGTCGACCTCGACCTTGGAGGCGAAGGTGCCCTGGGCGTAGCCGGTCAGCGCGGCGAGCATCTGCCCGGTCTGGTTGTTGTCGCTGTCGATGGCCTGCTTGCCGAGGATAACCAGCTGCGGCTGCTCCTTGTCGACCACGGCCTTGAGCAGCTTGGCGACGGCCAGGGAATTCAGCTCGTCGTTCGACTCGACCAACAGGGCGCGGTCGGCGCCCAGGGCCAGGGCGGTGCGCAGTTGCTCCTGGGCAGCACTAGGGCCGACCGAAACCACCACGATCTCACTGGCAACGCCCTTTTCCTTCAGGCGCACGGCCTCTTCCACGGCGATTTCGCAGAAGGGGTTCATGGACATCTTCACGTTGGCGAGGTCGACGCCGGAGTTGTCCGCCTTCACCCGGACCTTCACGTTGTAATCGACCACGCGCTTTACCGCGACCACTACCTTCATTCGACTCTCCTCTTGTTGCAGGTGCGTAGGGCGAATAACCGTTCGCGGTTATCCGCCGCTTGACCTTGGTTTGGCGACGCGCCGGGCTAAACCTCGGCAGCACCGCCCGCAATTGGGTGGGTTCGCGAGCAAGCTCGCTCCTACGATGCATCCGCCTCCGAGCCCACTTGTAGTACCGACTGCGCCGAAGGGCTCTTCGTAGGATGGGTTGAGCTTGCGATACCCATCGGACCCCGGTGATGGGTATCGCTTCGCTCAACCCATCCTACGGAGCTTGCTCGCGAACGCTTCACTCGCCGAGCTGCTCGATCACGCCCTTGGCCTTGAGCTCCGCCAGGCGCGCCTCGTCCAGCCCCAGCCGGCGCTTGAGCACCTCGTCGGTGTGCTCGCCGAGCATCGGCGCCGGGCGCTGGTACTGCACCGGCGTCTCGGACAGCTTGAGCGGGCTGCCGACCATCCTGAAGCCGGGGTTGAGGGCGTGGGGAATCTCCACCAGCATGTCGCGCGCCAGCACCTGCGGCTCGTCCAGGGCGCGGCCGATGTCGTTGATCACGCCGACCGGCACCTTGACCGCGTGGATACGGGCCACCCAGTTGTCGGCGCTGTCCTTGCGGAAGTGCTCGGCCAGTTGGCCGACGATGGCCTCGCGGTTGCGCACGCGGTCGGCGTTGCGGGCGAAGCGCGGGTCCTTGGGCAGTTCCGGCAGGCCGATGGCGTCGCACAGGGCGACGAACTGGCTGTCGTTGCCGCAGGCGATGATGAAGTCCCTGTCGCTGCCGGAGAACACCTGGTACGGCACGATGTTGACGTGGGCGTTGCCCTGCCGCCCCGGCGAGCGCCCGGTGGCGAGGTAGTTCTGGCTCTGGTTGCCGAGCATGGCCACCTGCACGTCCAGCAGGGCCATGTCGCAGTGCTGGCCGCGGCCGGTCTTCTCCCGCGCCAGCAACGCGGCCTGGATGGCGACCACCGAGTACAGCCCGGTCATCACGTCGGACACCGCCACGCCGACCTTCTGCGGGCCGGCGCCGGGCACCCCGTCCTTCTCGCCGGTGATGCTCATCAGCCCGCCCATGCCCTGGATGATGAAGTCGTAGCCGGGCTCTTCCGCGCGCGGCCCGGTCTGGCCGAAACCGGTGATGGAGCAGTACACCAGGCGCGGGTTGAGCCTGGACAGGCTTTCGTAGTCCAGCCCGTACTTGGCCAGCGAGCCGGCCTTGTAGTTCTCTATCAGCACGTCGCATTCGCCGGCCAGCGCGCGCACCAGCGCCTGGCCCTCGGGGCTGGCCAGGTTCAGCGCCACCGACAGCTTGTTGCGGTTGGTCGACTGGTAGTACGACGCCTCGGGGCTGTCCGAGCCGTCCGCCGCCTTCATGTAGGGCGGGCCCCAGCCGCGGGTGTCGTCGCCCGCGCCGGGCCGTTCGATCTTGATCACCTCCGCGCCCAGGTCGGCCAGTATCTGGCCGCACCAGGGGCCGGCCAGGACACGGCTGAGGTCAAGTACGCGGTATCCGCTCAAAGCACCCATCTTCATCTCCTCACTGGCGCGCTCACACGCGCTCGATAACCATGGCGAGCCCCTGGCCCACGCCGATGCACAGGCTGACCACCGCATAGCGTTGACCACTGCGCTGCAGTTGTCGCGCCACGCTCAGCGCCAGCCGCGCGCCGGAAGCCCCCAGCGGATGGCCGACGGCGATGGCGCCGCCGTTGGGGTTGACCCGCGCATCGTCGAAGGCGACGCCCAGGCCGCTCAGGCAGCCCAGCACCTGGGCGGCGAAGGCCTCGTTGATCTCGATGATGTCCATGTCGGCGAGGCCCAGGCCGGCGCGCGCCAGCGCCTTGTTGATCGCCTCGACCGGGCCGACGCCCATGATCCGCGGCTCCACGCCCACCGCCGCGGCGGAGAGGATTCGCGCCAGCGGCGCGAGCCCATGGCGCTCGCCGGCCGCGGCGGAGCCGATCAACAGCGCCGCCGCGCCATCGTTCACCCCCGAGGCGTTGCCGGCGGTGACCACGCCGCCCTCGAACAGCGGCTTCAGGCGCGCCAGCGCGGCTTCGTCGGAGTCCGGGCGCGGGTGCTCGTCCTGCTCGATCACCTTCGGCGGCGTCTTGCGTCCGGTGGGCACGCTCACCGGGGCGATCTCGCCGGCAAAGAAGCCGGCCTGGCGGGCCGCCTCGTAGCGCGCCTGGGACGCCGCGGCGAAGCGGTCGGCCTGCTCGCGGCTGATGCCGTATTCGCGGGCCACGTTATCGCCGGTCTGCGGCATGCTGTCGTTGCCGAACCCGGCGACGATCCTGGGGTTCGGGAAGCGCGCGCCTATGGTGCTGTCGAACACCGCCAGGTCGCGGCTGTAGGCGGCCTCGGCCTTGGCCATGACGAAGGGCGCGCGGGACATGCTCTCGACGCCGCCGGCGACGAACAGCTCGCCCTCGCCGCAGGTCACGGCGCGCGCGGCATCGATGACCGCGGCCAGGCCGCTGGCGCACAGGCGGTTGACCGTCTGGCCCGGCACCGTCACCGGCAGCCCGGCCAGCAGCGCGGCATGGCGGGCGACGTTGCGGCTGTCCTCGCCGGCCTGGTTGGTATTGCCGAGGATCACGTCCTCGATGGCCTCGCCCGGCACGCCATGGCGGGCGAGCAGTTCACGGATGACGTGGGCGGCCAGGTCATCCGGGCGCACCGGCGCCAGGGCCCCGGCATGGCGGCCGAAGGGGGTGCGCAGGCCGGCGTAGATAAAGGCATTGAGCATGGAAGTCTCCTTGGATCGGGTAAGCGCCGGGCCTCAGCCCAGCGCGGGCTCGGCATGGCGCAGCGACAGGCCCAGCGCGGCGCGGCGGCGCAGCCACGGGCCGGGGCGGTAGCGGGCATCGCCGGTCAGGTCGGTCATGCGTTCCAGTATCGTCAGCATCCGCGCGGGGCCGACGCTATCGCCCCAGGCCAGCGGCCCCTGCGGGTAGCCCAGGCCGCGGCGCACGCCCTCGTCCAGGTCGTCGACGCTGGCGATGCGCTGCTGGACGATGTCGCCGGCCAGGTTGACGATCAGCGCCAGCACGCGCTGGGCGACGAAGCCGACGCTGTCGTTGATCAGGCTGACGCCGACGCCATCGGCGGCCAGCAACGCATGGGCGGCGTCGCGCATGGCCGGGACGGTAGCCGGGTTCTGCATCAGGCAGCGGTGGCGCTGCAGATCGAGCAGCAGGTCGATGCACAGGGTGCGCGCCGGGTCGCTGCCGAAACGCCGGCAGGCGCTGGTCGCGTCCATGCCGTAGGGGGCCAGCAGGCAAAGGGCCTCGCTGCTCGGCTGTTCGCCCTGCTCCAGGGTAGCGCCCAGCTTCTCCAGCAACGCGCCGAGCGACTCGCGGTCTTCGTCGGACTCGGCGCCGATCCATACCGGCGGCAACACGGCCACGCTCGGCACCGGTTGCGGTGCCGGCGGATCGATCATCCTGCCGTCTTCGTAACGGTAGAAGCCACGCCCCACCTTGCGCCCCACGAAACCGGCCTCGAGCATCTGCCGGGTGAGCGCCGCCGGCCGGTAGCGCGGCTCCTGGTAGAACTGGTTGTAGATGGATTCGATCACCGGGTGCGAGACGTCCAGCGCGGTCAGGTCGAACAGCTCCAGCGGCCCCATGCGGAAGCCCAGGCCCTCGCGCAGGATGCGGTCGATGTCGGCCGGCTCGGCGATGCCTTCCTTGAGCATCTGCAGCGCCTCGGTGCTGTAGGCGCGCCCGGCGTGGTTGATGATGAAGCCGGGGGTGTCCTTGGCGCGGATGCCGCGGTGGCCCATGCGCGCGGCCAGCGCCTGCAGGCGGTCGCCCACCTGCGGGTCGCCGGCCAGGCCGTCGATCACCTCGACCACCTTCATCAGCGGCACCGGGTTGAAGAAGTGGAAACCCGCCACCCGCTCGGGGTGCCGGCAGCCGCGGGCGATGCTGGTGACCGACAGCGACGAGGTGTTGGTAGCCAGGATGCAGTCGGCGGCGACCACCGCTTCCAGCTCGGCCAGCAGCGCCTGCTTGGCGTCCAGGCGTTCGACGATGGCTTCGACCACCAGTTCGGAATCGGCCAGCTCGGCCAGGGAGCCGGCGACCAGCAGGCGGGCCAGGGTGGCGTCGGCGTCCTCGGCCGTGATCTTGCCCTTCTCCGCCAGTTTGCCGAGGGTGCGCCCGAGGTTGTCACGCGCCGATTGCGCGGCGCCGTCACGGGCGTCGAAGAGTTTCACCTGGATGCCGGCCTGGGCGGCGATCTGGGCGATGCCGCTGCCCATCACGCCGGTGCCGACGATGGCCATGCGTTGGATGTCACGCGTCATGGGTCATTCCCCCTGGAAGCTGGCTTGGCGTTTTTCGAGGAAGGCGGCGGCGCCCTCCTTCTGGTCACGGGAGTCGAACAGCAGCTGGAAGGCCTTGCGCTCCAGGGTCAGTGCGCTGTCCAGCGGCAGGTCGGCGCCGGCGAGCATCACTTCCTTGATCTGCGCCACGGCCAGCGGCGGCAGCGCGGCGATCTCGGCGGCCAGTTCCAGGGCGCGCGGCAAGGTCTGCGCATCGCCGACCACCTCGCTGACCATGCCCATCGCCAGGGCTTCCGGCGCCTTGACCAGGCAGCCGGTCAGGGCCATGCGCATCGCCTGGAACTTGCCCACCGCGCGGATCAGCCGCTGGGTGCCGCCGGCGCCGGGCATCAGGCCGAGCTTCACCTCCGGCTGGCCGAAGCGCGCTGACTCGCCGGCGACGATGATGTCGCAGTGCATCGCCAGCTCGCAGCCGCCGCCCAGGGCGAAGCCGTTCACCGCCGCGATCACCGGCTTGGGGCAGCGGCCGATGGCGTCCCAGAGCAGCTCGGTGTGCCGGCGGTACATTTCGATGGGGCTGGCCTGGGCGAACTCGCGGATGTCCGCGCCCGCCACGAAGCACTGCTCTCCCCCGGTCAGGACGATGGCCCGCACCCGGCTGTCGTCGGCCAGCGCGCGGAAGTGCTCGGCCAGTTGCTGGCGCACGGCGGCATTGAGGGCGTTGCGGGCTTCGGGGCGGTCGATGCGGACCACCGCCACGCCGTCGGCCTGGATCGTTCGGTGGACCACGCTGGGGTGCTGGTTGCTCATGATCGTGCTTGCCTCAGTATTGTTTCGTCTAACGAAACTACATTCCGTATTTACGATTAATCATAGTGAGCCTAGATCGACGCTGTAAACGGCATCCGTTCTGATCAGCTATTTTTATCTTTAAAAACAATTAGTTAGTAAATATCTCAGCGACAATTTTACGCAGACTGGAAAACCCTCTATAATTTCGTCTGACGAAACTGAATTTTATTTTATTGATTTTCTCGGAAAAGGGGTTCTACCATGCGCCGCAACAAGACGGAGCTGGATTCGGCTGCGCCGACGAAAAACGAAGGTGAGATCGGCCTGCTGGAACGGGGGATGTTCGACCCCGCCACGGCGCTGAGCGAGGAGGAAAACAGCGGTCAGTTCGTCACGGCCCTGGCTCGCGGCCTGGAAATCCTGCGCTGCTTCAACCCACGGGAAAACGTGCTGAGCAACCAGGACCTGGCGCGCAAGACCGGCCTGCCCAAGCCGACCGTGACGCGCCTGACCAACACCCTGATGCGCCTGGGCTGCCTCAAGCGCGAGGTGCACTCGGGCAAGTACCAGCTGGACGTCGGCGTGCTGGGCTTCGGCTACGCGATGCTGTCGAACCTGTCGATCCGCGCGGTGGCCCACCCGCTGATGGAGGAGCTGGCCAACCACGCCCAGGCGGCGGTGGCCATGGCCGCCCGCGACCGCCTGCAGATGGTGTACCTGGACGTGGTCCAGGGCCAGGGGAACATGACGATGCGCCGGCAGATCGGCAGTTACCTGCCGCTGGCGGTGAGTTCGGTGGGCCGCGCCTGCCTGGCGGCGATGCCGGAGAACGAACGGGAGTTCCTGCTCGACCACATCCGCGAGCGCGAACCGCAACACTGGCCGGCCATCCGCAAGGGCCTGGACCGCGCCTTCAGGGACTTCACCGACTACGGCTACTGCCTGTCGATCGGTGAATGGCACCGCGACGTCAACTCCGTCGCCGTGCCCTTGGTACATCCGCAGTACGGGCTGCTGGCCTTCAACTGCGGCGGACCGAGCTTCCAGCTGACCCGCGAGAAGCTCGAGGACGACATCGGGCCCCGCCTGATCAACATGGTCAACAACATAGGTGCCGCCGCTCGCTGATGCCCGGGTGACGGTGCCCTGCCAGACAGGCCCGCCCGGCGGGCCCTTGAGGAGAGCACATGATCCGAGACGCAGAGACGCTGCAGATACTTCTGGATTCCATCCACCAGTTCGTCGACGAGGTGCTGATACCGCGCGAGAACGAAGTCGCGGAAACCGACGCCATTCCCCGGGACATCGTCGAGCAGATGCGCGAGATGGGCCTGTTCGGCCTGACCATTCCCGAGGAATTCGGCGGCCTGGGCGTAACCATGGAAGAAGAGGTGAACATCACCTTCGAACTCGGGCGCACCTCCCCCGCCTTCCGCTCCTACATCGGCACCAACAACGGCATCGGCTCCATCGGCATCCTGATCGACGGCACGCCCGAACAGAAAGGCCACTACCTGCCCAGGCTCGCCAGCGGCGAGCTGCTCAGCTCGTTCTGCCTGACCGAGCCGGACGCCGGCTCCGACGCCGCCTCGCTGAAGACCAGCGCGGTGCGCGACGGCGACCACTACGTGCTCAACGGCACCAAGCGCTTCATCACCAATGCCCCGCATGCCGGCATCTACACCGTGATGGCGCGCACCAACCCGGAGATCAAGGGCGCCGGCGGCATCAGCGCCTTCATCGTCGAGCGCGGCACCCCGGGCATCTCCCTGGGCAAGCCGGACCACAAGATGGGCCAGAAGGGCGCGCACACCAGCGACGTCATCTTCGACAACGTGCGCGTACCGGCCAGCCAACTGATCGGCGGCGTCGAGGGCGTGGGCTTCAAGACCGCCATGAAGGTGCTCGACAAGGGCCGCCTGCACATCGCCGCGCTGAGCGTCGGCGCCGCCGAACGCATGCTCGACGACGCCCTGCGCTACGCCCTGGAGCGCAAGCAGTTCGGCAAGCCGATCGCCGAGTTCCAGCTGATCCAGGCGATGCTCGCCGACAGCAAGGCGGAAATCTACGCCGCCCGCTGCATGGTGCTGGACGCCGCGCGCAAGCGCGACGAGGGCCGCAACGTCAGCACCGAGGCCTCCTGCGCCAAGATGTTCGCCACCGAGATGTGCGGCCGCGTCGCCGACCGCTGCGTGCAGATCCACGGCGGCGCCGGCTACGTCAGCGAGTACGCCATCGAGCGCTTCTACCGCGACGTGCGGCTGTTCCGCATCTACGAAGGCACCACGCAGATCCAGCAGGTGGTCATCGCCCGCAACATGATCCGCGAAGCCACGCACTGAATCCCCCTCGCCGCCCTGCCCCGCCGGGCGGCGACCCGCAGGCTTACCGATGGGCCGCAAGCGCCGGCCCACGAATAAATACAACAGGTAGTTCGCCCATGGAAACCACTGCTTCGACTTCCCAAGCGACCACCCAGAGCAAGACCTGGGTGATCGTGTTCCTGTTCTGCTTCATCGGCCTGCTGATCGACGGCGCCGACCTCATGCTGCTGTCCTACAGCCTCACCAGCCTGAAGGCCGAGTTCGGCCTGAGCAACGTCCAGGCCGGCAGCCTGGGCAGCTTCACCCTGGCCGGCATGGCCATCGGCGGCATCTACGGCGGCTGGGCGTGCGACCGCTTCGGCCGGGTGCGCACCGTGGTCTGGACCATCGTGCTGTTCTCGGTCGGCACCGCCGCGCTGGGCCTGACCCACAGCTACTGGCAGTTCGCCGCGGCGCGTTTCGTCGCCTCCCTGGGCCTTGGCGCGCTCTACGTCGCCTGCAACACCCTGATGGCCGAATACGTGCCCACCAAGTACCGCACCACGGTGCTGGGCACCCTGCAGGCGGGCTGGTCGGTGGGCTACATCGTCGCCACCCTGCTGGCCGGCTGGATCCTGCCGAGCTACGGCTGGCGCTACCTGTTCTACGTCGCGATCATCCCGGTGGTGCTGGCCGTGGCCATGCGCCGCCTGGTGCCGGAGCCGGCCGCCTGGGTGGAAGCCCAGGCCGAGCGCAAGCGCCGCAAGGCCCTGGGCCAGGAGGAAGTCGTCGAGAAGAAATCCGCCGGCGCGTTCCGCATGATCTTCAGCGACCGCCGCGCCCGCAGCATGTTCATCTTCTGGTCGCTGACCGCGGGCTTCCTGCAGTTCGGCTACTACGGCGTGAACAACTGGCTGCCGTCCTACCTGGAAACCGAGATGGGCATGAACTTCAAGTCCATGACCGCGTACCTGGTGGGCACCTACGCGGCGATGATCCTCGGCAAGGTCCTGGCCGGCGTCGCCTCGGACTGGCTGGGCCGGCGCAAGGTGTTCGCCTTCGGCGCCCTGGGCACCGCGGTGTTCCTGCCGGTGATCGTGCTCTACCACAGCCCCGAGGCCATTCTCTGGATGCTGGTGGTGTTCGGCTTCCTCTACGGCATCCCCTACGGCGTCAACGCCACCTACATGACCGAAAGCTTCGCCGCCCGCTACCGCGGCACCGCCGTGGGCGGCGCCTACAACATCGGCCGCATCGGCGCGGCCATCGCCCCGGCGGCCATCGGCTTCCTGGCCACCCAGGTGTCCATCGGCGCGGGCTTCCTGGTGATGGGCGCGGCCTACTTCGTCTGCGGCATCATTCCCGCCCTGCTGATCCGCGACAAGCAGTTCGATCCGCAGACGGAGTGACGCACGAGCGGAGCCCGGCGCCGAAATAGTGCCGGGCTCCGCTGATTTCTCCCACAGCTGGCTTGCATGCGCAGGGCCTGCGTTACGCGGGTGACGTCAGCCGTATGAGCTTGAGGTTGAGGAACGCGCTAATGCCGACCTCAGCCCCCGCGACCTTTGCGATGGAGACCTGCTGCAGGAGCGTTTCCAGGGCGAGTGATCATGCGGGTGGATGGTGTCGGCAATAGCCTGGAGGCACTGCTCAGGCAGAGCATCGCCCGGCAGCCGGCTGCTCGGACATACCGAGGAGGAGACCACCAAGAAGATCCACATCCGTCGCGGAGCAGTGGCAAAGCCTGCAAAATAGGTGCTATTTCGGAACTCCGTCCATTTTCAGCCCATCATCGAGCCTTAATGTTGGCCGCCGAAAATGAAAAAGGCCCTGAAAAATCAAGGCCTTGAAGATGGCGGAAGCGCAGAGATTCGAACTCTGGGGGCTGTTACACCCGGCGGTTTTCAAGACCGCTGCCTTAAACCACTCGGCCACACTTCCTTTCGGGGGCGCATAGTACCGGATCGCAACACACTGTCAAACTCTGATCCTACGTCTGACAGGCGGCTTTGATATCATCACTGCAACTATGGTCACGGAATCCCATTCCGCTTACAGGAGTGTCTAGCCATGCAAGAACGGCAATATCTCAACCCCGCCGCGGCGGAACAACGGGAAGTCAGCGGAGTCCTGCGCAACACCTACGGCCTGCTGGCCATGACCCTGGCCTTCAGCGGCCTGGTCGCCTACGTCTCGCAACAACTGCACCTGCCCCACCCGGGCCTGCTGCTGACCCTGGTCGGCTTCTACGGCCTGTTCTTCGCCACCCTCAAGCTGCGCGACAGCGGCTGGGGCCTGGTCACCACCTTCGCCCTCACCGGCTTCATGGGCTACACCCTCGGCCCGATCCTGAACCTGTACCTGGGCATGGCCAACGGCGCCAGCATCATTTCCTCGGCGTTCTTCATGACCGCCCTGGTGTTCTTCGGCCTGTCCGCCTACGTGCTGACCACCCGCAAGGACATGAGCTTCCTGTCCGGCTTCATCACCGCCGGCTTCTTCGTCCTGCTGGGCGCCATGCTGGTCTCGCTGTTCTTCCAGATCAGCGGCCTGCAACTGGCGATCAGCGCCGGCTTCGTGCTGTTCTCCTCGGCGGCCATCCTGTTCCAGACCAGCGCCATCATCCACGGTGGCGAGCGCAACTACATCATGGCCACCATCAGCCTGTACGTGTCGATCTACAACATGTTCCTCAGCCTGCTGCAGATCTTCGGCATCATGGGCAGCGACGACTGACGCTTCCCGGCAACACCGGAAAAGCCCGCCTCGGCGGGCTTTTTCCTTTTCCGGCGCAGCAAAATCCCCGCGCTGGCCTTATCATCGCGCTGTAATCCGCCGACCGGCCCATGCCATGAAATTCGCCATCGCCCTCTTCGCCCCACCCCACTCGCCCGCCGCCCGGCGCGCCCTGCGCTTCGCCGAGGCGGTGCTCGCCGGCGGCCACGAGATCGTCCGCCTGTTCCTCTACCAGGACGGCGTGCACAGCGCCTCGAGCAACCCGGTGAGCGGCCAGGACGAACTGGATGTGGCAGCAGCCTGGACGCGCTTCGTCGGCGAGCACCGCCTTGATGCCGTGGTGTGCATCGCCGCCGCCCTGCGCCGCGGCGTGCTCAACGCCGAGGAAGCCACCCGCTACCAACGCCCGGCGGCCAACCTGCAGGCGCCCTGGGAGCTGTCCGGCCTCGGCCAGTTGCATGAAGCGACGCAGATGGCAGACCGCCTGGTCTGCTTCGGAGGCGACTGATGGCCAAGTCCCTGCTGATCGTCAGCCGCCAGGCCCCGTGGAGCGGCCCCGGCGCCCGCGAGGCGCTGGACATCGCCCTGGCCGGCGGCGCCTTCGACCTGCCCATCGCCTTCCTTTTCCTCGACGACGGGGTGTTCCAGCTGGCGCCCGGCCAGGCTCCCGCCAACCTCGAACAGAAGGATTTGCAGGCCAACCTGCAGGCCCTGCCGCTGTTCGGCGTCGAAAGGCTCTACGCCGCCGAGCGCAGCCTCGCCGAGCGCGGCCTGGCCGATGCCAGTCTGAGCCTGCCGGTGGAGGTGCTGGACGACCTCGCATTGCGCCAGCTGACCCAGCAATACGACCAGGTGATCACCCTCTGATGAGCACGCTGCATCTGCTTTCCCATTCCCCGTTCGGCGACGGTCGCTTCGACAGCTGCCTGCTGTTGCTGTCCCACGACGACGGCCTGCTGCTCAGCGGCGATGCCGTCTACGCCCTCGCCGCCGGCAGCGCCCCGCGCCAACGCCTGGAACACCTGCCCAACGCCTGCTTCGCTCTCGCCGAGGACCTGCAGGCGCGCGGCCTGCAGGAGCACCTGCCGGCCAACCTGAAGGTCGTGGACTACCCCGCCTTCGTCGAACTCTGCACCCGCTACGACAAGGTCAACGCCTGGCTATGACTACCCTCATGGTGGAAGGGCGCGCCATCGCCCTGGACAAGGACGGCTACCTGCAATACCTGGACGACTGGTCGGTAGCCGCCGCCGAAGCCCTGGCCCGCCAGGAAGGCCTGCACCTCACGCCGGAGCACTGGGAAATCCTCCACCTGCTGCGCGAGTTCTATGCACAGTTCCAGCTGTCGCCGGCCAACCGCCCGCTGATCAAGTACGTGGCCCAGCGCCTGGGCGCGGAAAAGGGCAGCAGCCTGCACCTCAACCTCCTGTTCAAGGGCACCCCGGCCAAGCTTGCCGCCAAGCTCGCCGGCCTGCCGAAGCCGACCAATTGCCTATGACCGCCACGCCTCTCGTCCTGCAGACACCCGTCGAACACCCTTTCGCGCAGTTCGTGCGCATCCTCGGCAAGGGCAAGCGCGGCGCGCGCAGCCTGACCCGCGAGGAAGCCCGCGAGGCCCTGGGCATGATCCTCGACGGCCAGGTCGAAGAAGCGCAGCTGGGTGCCTTCCTGATGCTGCTGCGGCACAAGGAGGAAAGCGCCGATGAGCTGGCCGGCTTCACCGAGGCCGTGCGCGCGCGCCTGGATGCGCCGCGGATCGCCGTCGACCTCGACTGGCCCAGCTATGCCGGCAAGAAGCGCCACCTGCCCTGGTACCTGCTCGCCGCCAAGTGCCTGGCCGGCAGCGGCACGCGCATCCTCCTGCACGGCGGCGGCGCACACACCGCCGGGCGTCTGTACACCGAACAGTTGCTGCAGACGCTAGACATCCCGCTGTGCCGCGACTGGAACGCCGTGGGCGAAGCGCTCGACCAGGGCGGCCTGGCCTTCGCCCCGCTGGTGGACTGGATGCCGGCGCTGCAACGGATGATCGACCTGCGCAACACCCTCGGCCTGCGCTCGCCCATCCATTCCCTGGTGCGCCTGCTCAACCCGCTGGGCGCGCACTGCATCCTGCAGAGCATCTTCCACCCCGGCTACCAGGAAACCCACCGCGAAGGCAGCCGCCTGCTCGGCGACCGCGCCATCGTGATCAAGGGCGAAGGCGGCGAGATCGAGATCAACCCGGACAGCCCGGCGCACCTCTATGGCACCGAGTCGGGCGCCAGTTGGGACGAGGAATGGCCGGCCCTCTCGGCGCTGCGCCACGTCAAGCCGGAGCGCCTGGAGCCACAGGTGCTGGTCGAGTTCTGGCGCGGCGAGCGGGAGGACGCCTACGGCGAACTGGCGGTAGTGGCCACCATTGCCCTGGGCCTGCGTGGGCTGGGCCGCGACCACGAGGCAGCCTTCGCCGAGGCCCGGCAACGCTGGGCCGCTCGGGACAGATCGATCGGGTAGATAGCTTCTACCCTGTTTTTGCGGCGATCCATCGATGGCAAGGGCGTAGACTGGCTCCCATACCCTTTCCTGAGGAGCCAGTCATGGGACAGCTCATCGATGGCCGCTGGCAAGACCAGTGGTACGACACCAGCAAGGATGGCCGTTTCCAGCGCGAGAACGCGCAACGCCGGAACTGGGTCACCGCCGACGGCCAGCCCGGCCCCAGCGGCGAAGGCGGCTTCCGCGCCGAGGCCGGGCGCTACCACCTGTACGTCTCCCTCGCCTGCCCCTGGGCGCACCGCACGCTGATCTACCGCCAGCTCAAGGGCTTGGCCGGGCTGATCGACGTTTCGGTGGTCAGTTGGCTGATGCGGGAGAACGGCTGGACCTTCGACCGCAGCCTGGGCTCCACCGGCGATGCCCTGGACGGCCTGGAGTTCCTGCACCAGCGCTACACCCGCGACGATCCGCACTATACCGGCCGCGTCACCGTGCCGGTGCTGTGGGACAAGCAGCGCAAGCGCATCGTCAGCAACGAGTCGGCGGAAATCATCCGCATGTTCAACTCGGCCTTCGACGGCCTGACCGGCAACGACCTGGACCTCTACCCCACCCCGTTGCAGGGCGAGATCGACGCGCTGAACGAACGCATCTACCCGGCGGTGAACAATGGCGTATACCGCGCCGGCTTCGCCACCAGCCAGGAAGCCTACGAAGAGGCCTTCGTCACCCTGTTCGAGGAACTGGACTGCCTGGAGAAGCGCCTGGGCGAACGGCGCTACCTGACCGGCGAATACCTGACCGAGGCCGATATCCGCCTGTTCACCACGCTGATCCGCTTCGACGCCGTTTACCACGGGCATTTCAAGTGCAACCTACGGCGCCTGGCCGACTACCCGAAGCTGTCCGGCTGGCTGCGCGAGCTGTACCAGTTGCCGGGGGTGGCCGGCACGGTGAACTTCCAGCACATCAAGAATCACTATTACGGCAGCCACCGCACCATCAACCCGACCGGCATAGTGCCGCTGGGGCCGCAGCAGAATTTCAGCGGGCCGCACGGGCGCGAGCATCTGCCGGGCAAGGGGATTGCGCGCAAGGGCTGAGACCCGGGCTATTCGTAGGAGCGAGGGGGACGCCTAGTCCTTGCTCCCGAAGGGGTTTGCCGGGGGAGTAGGTGCTGGGTTTAGAGCACCCTCTCCCCAACCCTCTCCCTGAAGGGGGAGGGGGCTGTCCTGAGTGGACAGTGAGTTCGGAGTCATCCTGAAAGCCCTCTCTATCCCCGCCCTTCCCGCGAGCACGGAAACGTAGGGCGTATAACCGTTCGCGGTTATACGCCGTTGGCCCGAGCATCGAAGCCAAGGACGGCAGCGCATTCGCCCCCGTAGGAGCGGGCCCTGCCCGCGATTCGCAGGTGAATGGAGCGAGGCTCAGAGCGGCTTGTCGATGCCGTCGTAGATCTTCTGCAGGGCGTCCAGGCGTTCCTGGTAGCGCTGCTTCAGGCAGGCCTTGTCGCGGCCGCAGGCGCGGCGCTGGTCCAGCCAGGCGAGTTGGGCATCGCCCATGTTGCCGCGCATGCCCATGGCGAACAGGCCGCTGAGCAGGCGGTAGGTGGTGGCCATCTGCACGTCCAGCTCGGACAGCTGGCGGTCGGCGCAGATGGCTTTTTCGTCGGCGTGGCGGGCCTTCTTGCAGTCGAAGCTGGCAGCACTAGCCGGCAAGGCGGCGGCAGCCAGGACGCAGACCGCGCCCCAGGCCATCGCCGCATGCCAAGCCTTCATTGCTGACCTTCGAACCAGGCGAGCTTGTCGCGCAGGGTGACCACCTCGCCGACGATCACCAGCGTCGGCGCGTGCACTTCATGCTCGGCGACCAGTTGCGGCAGGTTGGCCAGGGTGCCGGTGAACACGCGCTGGTGTTCGGTGGTGCCCTGCTGGATCAGCGCGGCGGGGGTATCGGCGGCGCGGCCGTGGCGCACCAGTTCCTCGCAGATCACCGGCAGGCCCACCAGGCCCATGTAGAACACCAGGGTCTGGCCCGGCGCCACCAGGTCGTTCCACGGCAGGTCGGTGCTGCCATCCTTCAGGTGGCCGGTGACGAAGCGTACCGACTGCGCATAGTCGCGGTGGGTCAGCGGAATGCCGGCGTAGGCCGCGCAGCCGCTGGCCGCGGTGATGCCCGGCACCACCTGGAAGGGAATGCCGTTGGCCGCCAGTTCGTCGATTTCTTCGCCGCCACGGCCGAAGATGAACGGATCGCCGCCCTTCAGGCGCAGCACGCGCTTGCCCTGCTTGGCCAGTTCGACCAGCTTGCGGTTGATCTCGTCCTGGGGCACGGCGTGGTCGGCGCGGCGCTTGCCGACGTACAGGCGGTCGGCGTCGCGGCGGCACAGTTCGAGGATGGCCGGGGCCACCAGGCGGTCGTAGAGCACCACGTCGGCCTGCTGCATCAGGCGCAGGGCGCGGAAGGTCAGCAGGTCCGGGTCGCCCGGGCCGGCGCCGACCAGGTAGACCTCGCCGCGGGCCTCGGCCTGGCCGTTTTCCAGCTTGCCGGCCAACAGGCGCTCGGCTTCCGCCGGCTGCCCGGCGAGCATGCGTTCGGCCACCGGGCCCTGGAACACTTCCTCCCAGAACTGGCGGCGCTGCTGCAGGTCCGGCAGGCGCTGCTTGACCGCTTCGCGGAAGCGGCTGGCCAGCCCGGCCAGTTGGCCGTAGGTGGCGGGAATCCAGGTTTCCAGCCTGGCCCGCAGCAGGCGCGCCAGCACCGGCGCGTCGCCGCCGCTGGAGACCGCCAGCAACAGGGGCGAGCGGTCGACGATGGCGGGGAAGATCACGCTGCACAGCGCCGGCGCGTCCACCACGTTGACCGGCACGCCGCGGGCGTGGGCATCGCGGGACACCTGGGCGTTCAGCGGCTCGTCGTCGGTGGCGGCGATGACCAGCACGCAGTCGCCGAGATCAGCCTCGGCGTAGCGGCGTTCCAGCAGTTCGCCACCGCCCTGCTCCACCAGTTCGCGCAGTTCGCTGTGGACCTGCGGCGCGACCACGCGCAGCACGGCGCCGGCACTGTCGAGCAGGCGCGCCTTGCGCAGGGCGACTTCACCGCCGCCGACCAGGAGTGCGCGACGCCCGCGCAGGACGTGGAACAGCGGCAGCGCATCCATCTCAGCCGATCACCTCGATGCCGCCCATGTAGGGCTTGAGCACCTCGGGTACGCGGATGCTGCCGTCGGCCTGCTGGTAGTTCTCCAGCACGGCGACCAGGGTGCGGCCCACCGCCAGGCCGGAGCCGTTGAGGGTGTGCAGCAGCTCGGGCTTGCCGGTCTCCGGGTTGCGGAAGCGCGCCTGCATGCGGCGGGCCTGGAAGTCGCCGCAGTTGGAGCAGGAGGAAATCTCGCGGTACTTGTCCTGGCTCGGCACCCAGACTTCCAGGTCGTAGGTCTTGGCCGCGCTGAAGCCCATGTCGCCGGTGCACAGGGCCAGCACGCGGTACGGCAGCTCCAGGGCCTGCAGCACCTTCTCGGCGTTACCGACCAGGCTTTCCAGGGCTTCCCAGGACTTCGTCGGCTCGACGATCTGCACCATCTCGACCTTGTCGAACTGGTGCTGGCGGATCATCCCGCGGGTGTCGCGGCCCGAGGCGCCGGCTTCGCTGCGGAAGCACGGGGTGTGGGCGACGAATTTCAGCGGCAGCTCCTTGGCGTCGAGGATCTGCCCGGCGACGATGTTGGTCAGCGAGACTTCGGCGGTGGGGATCAGGTACAGGTCGGCTTCGCCGTCGCGGCCGATCTTGAACAGGTCTTCCTCGAACTTCGGCAGCTGGCCGGTGCCCTGCAGCGCCGGCGCCTGCACCAGGTACGGGGTGTAGGCTTCCTCGTAGCCGTGCTCGCGGGTGTGCAGGTCGATCATGAACTGCGCCAGGGCGCGGTGCAGTCGGGCGATCGGGCCGCGCATCAGGGCGAAGCGGGCGCCGGACAGCCGCGCGGCGGTCTCGAAGTCCAGCCAGCCGTGCTGCTCGCCGAGGGCGACGTGGTCCTGGATGGGGAAGTCGAAGCTGCGCGGGGTGCCCCAGCGGCGCACTTCCAGGTTGTCTTCTTCGTCCGCGCCAACCGGCACCGACTCATGGGGCAGGTTGGGGATGGTCAGCAGCAGGGCGTCCAGCTCGGCCTGAATGCCATCCAGCTCGCGCTTGCCGGCCTCCAGCTCGTCGGCCATGCGGTTGACCTCGGCCTTGAGCGGCTCGACGTCCTCACCACGCTTCATGGCCTGGCCGATCGCCTTGGAGCGCGCGTTGCGCTCGGCCTGCAGGGTTTCGGTGCGGGTCTGCACGGCCTTGCGCTGGTTCTCCAGCGCTTCGATGCGCGCCACGTCCAGGGTGAAGCCGCGGGCGGCGAGGCGGTCGGCCACTTCCTGCGGCTGGGTGCGTACCAGTTTGGAATCGAGCATGGTCTGTTCTCGTGTCTAGTGTCGGCGACGTGCGGGCGCCGCTCAGGATTTTCTGCGTTTTCTCGGGCTGGCCCGGTCCAGGGTCGCCAGGTGCTTGAGCTTCTCGCCGATCTTCAGTTCCAGGCCGCGGGGCACGGGCTGGTAATACTGGCGCGGTTCGAGCTGTTCGGGGAAGTAGTCTTCCCCGGCGGCATAGGCGTCGGGCTCGTCATGGGCATAACGATACTCCTCGCCGTAGCCGAGGTTCTTCATCAGTTTGGTCGGTGCGTTGCGCAGGTGCAGCGGCACTTCCAGCGAGCCGTTCTCGGCCACGTCGCGGCGCGCCGTGTTGTAGGCGTTGTAGACGGCGTTGCTCTTCGGCGCGCAGGCCAGGTAGACGATGGCCTGGGCGATGGCCAGCTCGCCTTCGGGGCTGCCCAGGCGCTCCTGCACGTCCCAGGCGTGCAGGCACAGGGTCAGCGCGCGGGGGTCGGCGTTGCCGATGTCCTCGCTGGCCATGCGCACCACGCGGCGGGCGATGTAGAGCGGGTCGCAGCCGCCGTCGAGCATGCGTGCGTACCAGTAGAGCGCGCCATCGGGGCTGGAGCCGCGCACCGACTTGTGCAGCGCGCTGATCTGGTCGTAGAAGGCCTCGCCGCCCTTGTCGAAGCGTCGGCGGCTGTCGCCCAGCAGGTTCTGCAGCAGTTCGGCGCTGATCTCGCCGCCGTCCTCGGCCAGGTCGGAGGCGTTCTCCAGCAGGTTGAGCAGGCGCCGGCCGTCGCCGTCGGCGGCGGCCATGAGAATGGCGAAGCTCTCCTCCGGCAGGCTCAGGTGGCGCTTGCCCAGGCCCTTGTCCTCGCTCAGGGCGCGCTGCACCAGCTTGCGCAGGGCGGCTTCGTCCAGGCTTTTCAGCACGTAGACGCGGGCCCGCGAGAGCAGCGCGTTGTTCAGCTCGAACGAGGGGTTCTCGGTGGTGGCGCCGATGAAGATCAGGGTGCCGTCTTCGACGTAGGGCAGGAAGGCATCCTGCTGGCTCTTGTTGAAGCGGTGCACCTCGTCGACGAAGAGGATGGTGCGGCGGCCGTACTGCGCGGCCTGCTGCTTGGCCATCTCCACCGACTGGCGGATTTCCTTCACCCCCGAGAGCACCGCGGAGATGGTCTCGAAGTGGGCGTCGGAGACCTGCGCCAGCAGCTTGGCCAGGGTGGTCTTGCCCACGCCCGGCGGGCCCCAGAAGATCATCGAGTGCAGCGCGCCCTGCTCCAGGGCCTCGCGCAGCGGCTTGCCGCGGGCGAGCAGGTGCTCCTGGCCGACGTATTCGTCCAGGCTGGTGGCGCGCAGGCGCGCGGCCAGGGGCTGGGCTACGGGTTCGGAACGGAACAGGTCCACGCTGCTACCTCATGGGCGCCGCGCCAGGCGGCGGCCCTTCACTCCTGGATGACGTCGACGCCCTTGGGCGCTTCGAACACGAACTGCTTGGCGTCCACCGGCTGGTTCATCTTCACGTCGAAGAACAGGATGTTGGTGCGCTGGCCGACGCTGTCGATCAGTTGCATGTCGTTGACCACCCCGTTGCGGAAGGAAATCCGCAGGTTGTCGAACAGGGTGTCCTTGTCCTTCGGCTTGAGGATGAAATCGACCACGTTGCCGCCGTCCTTGCTGGTGATGTCGAAGCTCTCGTGGATCTTCGAGATGTCGCCGGAGAGCAGCAGCGCCGGGGTCTGGGTCAGGCGCTGGTCGAGCTTCTGGATGGTCACCTGCTGCAGGTCCGGGTCGTACAGCCAGATCTTCTCGCCGTTGGAGATCAGCAGTTGCTCCTGGGGCGCGTCGGTGTGCCAGCGGAACAGGCCCGGGCGCTTGAGCGCCAGGTTGCCGGCGGTTTCCTGCAGGCGGGTGCCACTGCCGTCCAGGGTCAGCTGGGAGAAGCGCGCGCTCAGGGTCTGGGCCTTGCTCAGCATGGCGCTCAGGCGCTGGGTGGCGGCGTCGTCGGCGTGGGCCTGGACGCCGGCAACGGCCAGCGCAGCAAGCACGAGCATGCGGATCAGTCGCATGGAAATCCTCGATCAGTCGCGGATGGGAGCCGGCGCGACCACTTCGCGCGAGCCGTTGGTATTCATCGGGGTGACCACACCGGCCATTTCCATCGCCTCGATCATGCGCGCGGCGCGGTTGTAGCCGATCTTCAGCTTGCGCTGCACCGCGGAGATGGAGGCGCGGCGGCTCTCGGTGACGAAGCGCACGGCCTCGTCGTACAGCGGGTCGTCCTCGCTGCCCTCGCCGCCTTCGCCACCACCGCCGCCGCCACCGTCGAAGCCGCCGCCACCGCCTTCATCGGCGCCGGCGAGGATGTCCTCGATGTAGTCGGGCGCGCCGCGCAGCTTCCAGGCCTCGACCACGCGGTGCACTTCCTCGTCGGAGACGAAAGCGCCATGCACGCGGATCGGCAGGCCGGTGCCCGGCGGCAGGTAGAGCATGTCGCCGTGGCCGAGCAGCTGTTCGGCGCCGCCCTGGTCGAGGATGGTCCGCGAGTCGATCTTGCTCGACACCTGGAAGGCGATACGCGTGGGGATGTTGGCCTTGATCAGGCCGGTGATCACGTCCACCGACGGGCGCTGGGTGGCGAGAATCAGGTGGATGCCCGCGGCCCGCGCCTTCTGCGCGATACGGGCGATCAGTTCCTCGACCTTCTTGCCGACGATCATCATCATGTCGGCGAATTCGTCGACCACCACGACGATGGTCGGCAGCGTCTGCAGCAGCGGCGCCTCGTCTTCCATGCTCTCGCGGCGGTACAGCGGGTCGGTCAGCGGCGTGCCGGCTTCCTCGGCATCCTTCACCTTGCGGTTGAAGCCGGCCAGGTTGCGCACGCCCATGGCGGCCATCAGCTTGTAGCGCCGCTCCATCTCGGCGACGCTCCAGCGCAGGGCGTTGGCCGCCTCCTTCATGTCGGTGACCACCGGGCAGAGCAGGTGCGGGATGCCTTCGTAGATCGACAGTTCGAGCATCTTCGGGTCGATCATGATCAGCCGCGCGTCCTGGGGCGTGGACTTGAACAGGATCGACAGGAGCATGGCGTTCACCCCCACCGACTTACCCGAGCCGGTGGTACCGGCCACCAGCAGGTGCGGCATGCGCGCCAGGTCGGTGATGACCGGGTTGCCGCCGATGTCGTGGCCCAGGGCCAGCGGCACGGTGGACTTGTGCTCGTCGTATTCCGGCGACATCAGCACTTCGGAGAAGCGCACCATCTGCCGGTCTTCGTTGGGGATCTCGATGCCCACGGTGGTCTTGCCGGGGATCACCTCGACCACCCGCACGCTGATCACCGCCAGCGAGCGCGCCAGGTCCTTGGCCAGGTTGGAGATGCGGCTGACCTTGACGCCGGCCGCCGGCTGGATCTCGAAGCGGGTGATCACCGGGCCCGGATGGACCGACTCGACCACCACCTCGACGCCGAACTCCTTGAGCTTGATCTCCAGCAGGCGCGACATGGCCTCCAGGGATTCGGGGGAGTAGCTGCGCTTCTTCTCGCCGGCCGGGTCGAGGATCGACAGCGGCGGCAGGGTGCCCTCGACAGCGGTGTCGACGAACAGCGGCGCCTGTTTTTCCTTGAGCACGCGCTTGCTGGGCTCGACCGGCTTGGGCGGCGGCGGCGCGTCGATCTTCGGCGCCGTGCGCTTCTCGCGCTCCTGCACGCTCTTGACCAGGGCCTCCTCACGCTCGATCAGGCGTTCCTTGACCTTGGCCTGCTCGCGGCGGTCCGGCACCACGGGCGCGGCCACCTCGGCGACGCGCTCGTCCACCTCGCGCAGCTGGGCGACCAGTTGCTTGCGCTCGCTGCGCGCGCTCAACCAGCGGTTGAAGGCGTTCTGGATCAGTTCGAAGAGGTCGAGGGTGATCTTCCCGGTGACGTCCATCACCTGGAACCAGGACAGGTCGGCGAACACCGTCAGGCCGAACAGGAACAGGGCGATGAACAGCAGGGTGCTGCCCTGCACGTTGAGGGCGTTCAGCGCCAGTTGGCCGAGGCTTTCGCCCACGGCGCCGCCGGCGGAGGCCGGCAGGTGGCCGCCGCCGATGTGGAAATGGATGTAGGCCAGCGCCGAGCCGGAGAGGATCAGGAACACCAGGCCGATCAGCCGCCAGGAGAACAGCCAGCCGCTGAACTCCCAGGCCATGTGGCGCTTGCGGAAGATCTGCCAGGTCTTGACCCCCAGCAGCAGCGGGAACAGGTAGGCGAAGTACCCCAGCGCGACGAAGAGGATGTCGGCGCTCAGGGCCCCCAGGCGACCAGCGGCATTCTGCACCTGCTCGACGTGGCTGGAATGGCTCCAGCCCGGATCGGACGAATCGTAGGTGAGCAGCGCCATCCACAGGTAAAGGCAGAGCGCGCCGAGCGCGATCAGGGCCCCTTCCTTCAGGCGAATGTGCAATTGCTGACGCCAGGCTGCGGCGTGGCTAGCGGTGGTCGAGTCCTTCAAAACGCGTCTATTCCTGCGCACTGGGCGCGTCCGAGAGTCATCTGGCGACAAAACGGGCCTATTGTACGGCTTTGGCCGCTCGATGCCACAGGGCCCGCCGCGGCGCCTTTTGCCGCCTTTTCCAGGTTCGGTGTAGCATAGCCCACCAAGGTTTCACGGCTGCTCAATTGGAGCATGCATTCTCTTACGTGACAAAGGCTTATGGAGTCTTTTTATGAGTGAAGTCAAGCATTCGCGCCTGATCGTCCTGGGCTCCGGCCCGGCGGGTTACACCGCTGCCGTGTACGCCGCGCGGGCCAACCTCAAGCCTGTTGTCATCACCGGCATCCAGCCCGGCGGCCAGCTCACCACCACCACCGAGGTCGACAACTGGCCGGGCGACGTCGAAGGCCTGACCGGTCCGGCCCTGATGGAGCGCATGGAGCAGCACGCCAAGCGTTTCGATACCGAGATCGTCTACGACCACATCCACACCGCCGAGTTGCAGGGCAAGCCGTTCATCCTCAAGGGCGACAGCGGCACCTACAGCTGCGACGCGCTGATCATCGCCACCGGCGCCTCCGCGCAATACCTGGGCATGAGCTCGGAAGAGGCCTTCATGGGCAAGGGCGTCTCCGCCTGTGCCACCTGCGACGGCTTCTTCTACCGCAACCAGGTGGTCTGCGTGGTCGGCGGCGGCAACACCGCGGTCGAGGAAGCGCTGTACCTGGCCAACATCGCCAAGGAAGTGCACCTGATCCACCGCCGCGACAAGCTGCGCTCGGAGAAGATCCTCCAGGACAAGCTGTTCGAGAAGGCCAAAAACGGCAACGTGCGCCTGCACTGGAACACCACCCTGGACGAGGTCCTGGGCGACGAGATGGGCGTGATCGGCGTTCGCCTGAAGGACGTGAACAGCGGCGAGACCCGCCAACTGGACCTGGCCGGCGTGTTCATCGCCATCGGCCACAAGCCCAACACCGACCTGTTCACCGGCCAGCTGGAAATGCGTGACGGCTACCTGGTGGTCAAGGGCGGCGGCGAAGGCAACGCCACCGCCACCAGCATCCCCGGCGTGTTCGCCGCCGGCGACGTGGCCGACCACGTCTACCGCCAGGCCATCACCTCGGCCGGCGCCGGCTGCATGGCCGCGCTGGACGCCGAGAAATACCTCGACGACAGCCACTGACAGGCCCAGGGAGGGGCCCGCCCTCCCCTACCCCGCCATGCTCAGTTGGCTTTCCCGCAGCAATTTCGACTTCCCGCCCCTCGAACAGGCCCTGCACGAGCCCAACGGCCTGCTCGCGGCCGGTGGCGACCTCGACCCGCGCCGCCTGGTGGCCGCCTACCGCCACGGCTGCTTCCCCTGGTACCAGGACGACCAGCCGATCCTCTGGTGGTCGCCGGACCCGCGCACCGTACTCTTCCCCGACGAGCTGCACGTTTCCCGCAGCCTGGCCAAGTGCCTGCGCCAGGGCCGCTACCGGGTGACCTTCGATACGGCCTTCGACCGGGTCATCGCCGCCTGCGCCGCGCCACGCGACTACGCAGACGGCACCTGGATCACCCAGCCGATGCAGGACGCCTACCGCCAGCTGCACCGCATGGGCATCGCCCATTCAGTGGAAAGCTGGGACGGCGACGAACTGGTCGGCGGCCTCTACGGCCTGGCCATGGGCCGGCTGTTCTTCGGCGAGTCCATGTTCAGCCGCGCCGACAACGCCTCCAAGGTGGCATTCGTCACCCTGGTGCAACATCTGCGCGCCGCCGGGTTCGTATTGATCGACTGCCAGATGCCCACCCAGCACCTGCACAGCTTCGGCGCCCGCGCCATCAGCCGTGCCAATTTCGCCAGCCACCTGCGCCGTCATCTCGACGAAACGCCGCTCTGCGACTGGCGTTCGCAAGCGGACTCGCGCGGACTGGCATAAACTTGCCAGAGGGTTATCGCGGGGGTTGACCATGACCGAACTGGCCCGACTGAAGTTCTACGCGACGCAGCCGCATCCATGCAGCTATCTGCCCGAGGAGCAGGCCACCACCCTGTTCCTCGATCCCAGCCAGCCCATGGACGCGCAGTTGTACGCCTCGTTGTCGGAAGTCGGTTTCCGCCGCAGCGGCGAGCACCTCTATCGCCCGCACTGCCAGCACTGCACCGCCTGCATCCCGGCGCGCATCCCCGCCGCGGGCTTCCAGCCCAACCGCCAGCAGAAGCGCATCATCAAGCGCAACGCCGATCTCAAGGTGCTCAAGCGCCGCCCGGCCTTCACCGAGGAGTACTACGCGCTGTACATGCGCTACATCGAGCAGCGCCACGCCGACGGCGACATGTACCCGCCCAGCCGCGACCAGTTCAGCACCTTCCTGGTGCGCGACCTGCCGTTCAGCTGCTTCTACGAGTTCCGCCTGCAGGGCCGCCTGCTCGCCGTGGCGGTCACCGACGTGCTGCCCAACGGCCTGTCGGCGGTCTACACCTTCTACGACCCCGACGAGGAACGCCGCAGCCTGGGACGCTACGCCATCCTCTGGCAGATCGCCGAGACCGAACGCCTGGGCCTGTACGCGGTGTACCTGGGCTACTGGATCAAGAACTGCCGGAAGATGAACTACAAGACCCAGTACCGGCCGATCGAACTCTTCGTCAACCAGCGCTGGGTAGCCCTCAGCTGAAGCCGGCACGCCACTTCTGGCGTATGACGCGGATTTCAGGCACAATACTCGCCTTTTTTCAGGCCACCCAGGCCATTCATAGACACCGAGGGCTCTACTGCATGTCGAAAGAAGACAGCTTCGAAATGGAAGGCACTGTCGTCGACACCCTGCCCAACACCATGTTCCGCGTGGAGTTGGAGAACGGGCACGTCGTTACCGCGCACATCTCCGGTAAGATGCGCAAGAATTACATCCGCATCCTCACCGGCGACAAGGTTCGCGTCGAACTGACGCCCTACGACCTGAGCAAGGGTCGCATCACCTACCGCGCCCGTTGAGCGCAAGGTGAATCCGGGCCTCGGCCCGGACGAATAGCAAAACGCCCGGCATTGCCGGGCGTTTGCATTTGGGCCGCAAGGCCGACCGTCAGGCCGGCTCCGCGGTGACCACCTCGTACTCGAAGACCAGCTCGCCGTCCTTCAGGTCGATGTGCGCCACGCCGCCGTGCTCGGCCAGTTCGCCGAACAGGATCTGCTCGGCCAGAGGCCGCTTGATCTTGTCCTGAATCAGCCGCGCCATCGGGCGCGCGCCCATCTGCGGGTCGTAGCCCTTCTCCGCCAGCCAGTTGCGCGCCACGTCGCTGACCTCCAGCTGGACGCGCTTGTCCTCCAGCTGCGCCTGCAGCTCGGTGAGGAACTTGTCGACCACGCTCTTGATCGTCTCGTGGCTGAGCCGGCCGAACTGGATGATGGTGTCCAGGCGGTTGCGGAACTCCGGCGTGAAGCTCTTCTTGATCACTTCCATGGCATCGCTGGCGTGGTCCTGCTGGCTGAAGCCAATGGAGGCCCGCGCCGCGGTTTCCGCGCCGGCGTTGGTGGTCATGATGACGATGACGTTGCGGAAGTCCGCCTTGCGCCCGTTGTTGTCGGTCAGGGTGCCGTGGTCCATCACCTGCAGCAGCAGGTTGAAGACCTCCGGGTGGGCTTTCTCGATCTCGTCCAGCAGCAGCACGCAGTGCGGCGTCTTGGTGATGGCCTCGGTGAGCAGGCCGCCCTGGTCGAAGCCGACGTAGCCCGGAGGGGCGCCGATCAGCCTCGACACGGTATGCCGCTCCATGTACTCGGACATGTCGAAGCGCACCAGCTCCACGCCCATCGCCTTGGCCAACTGGCGGGCGACCTCGGTCTTGCCCACCCCGGTGGGGCCGGCGAAGAGGAAGGAGCCGACCGGCTTGTCCGGCGACTTCAGGCCCGCGCGGGACAGCTTGATGGCGGTGGACAGCGACTCGATGGCCGCATCCTGGCCGAACACCGTCAGCTTGAGGTCGCGCTCGAGGTTGCGCAGCAGCTCCTTGTCCGAGCTGGTGACGTGCTTCGGCGGAATCCGCGCGATCTTCGCCACTATGTCCTCGACCTGGGCCACCTCGATGCGCTTCACGCGCTTCTCTTCCGGCTGCAGGCGCTGGTAGGCGCCGGCTTCGTCGATGACGTCGATGGCCTTGTCCGGCATGTGCCGGTCATTGATGTAGCGCGCGGCCAGTTCGGCAGCAGCGCGCAGGGCCTCGTCGCTGTACTCGATGTGGTGGTGCTGCTCGAAGCGCGGCTTCAGGCCCTTGAGGATGCCCACGGTGTCTTCCACCGACGGCTCGGTGACGTCCACCTTCTGGAAGCGCCGCGCCAGGGCGCGATCCTTCTCGAAGATGCCGCGGAATTCCTGGAAGGTGGTCGAGCCGATGCAGCGGATTTCCCCGGAGGACAGCAGCGGCTTGAGCAGGTTGGACGCGTCCATCACCCCGCCGGACGCCGCGCCGGCGCCGATGATGGTGTGGATTTCGTCGATGAACAGCACCGCGTGCGGGCGCTTGCGCAGCTCGTTGAGCAGCGCCTTGAAGCGCTTCTCGAAGTCGCCGCGGTACTTGGTGCCGGCCAGCAGCGCGCCCAGGTCCAGGGAGTAGACCACGCTGTCGGCCAGCAGGTCCGGTACCTGGCCGTCGACGATGCGCTTGGCCAGGCCTTCGGCGATGGCGGTCTTGCCGACGCCGGCCTCGCCCACCAGCAGTGGGTTGTTCTTGCGCCGCCGGGCGAGGATCTGCGCCACGCGCTCCACCTCGGCCTCGCGGCCGACCAACGGGTCGATGCGGCCCTGGCGCGCCAGGTCGTTGAGGTTGCTGGCGTAGGCGTCCAGCGGGTGGCTGGAGGTGGAGGACTCGCCGCCCTCCTCGTCCTGCATTTCCTGGTCGCTTTCCGGGTGCTCGGCATGGCCCGGCACCTTGGAGATGCCGTGGGCGATGTAGTTCACCACATCTATACGGGCCACGCTCTGCTGCTTGAGCAGGAACACCGCCTGGCTCTCCTGCTCGCTGAAGATCGCCACCAGCACGTTGGCGCCGGTCACTTCGCGCTTGCCCGAGCTCTGCACGTGGAACACGGCGCGCTGCAGCACGCGCTGGAAGCCCAGGGTCGGCTGGGTCTCGCGGTCCTCGTCGTGCTGCGGGATCAGCGGCGTGGTGGAATCGATGAATTCCTGCAGATCACGACGCAGCTTGTCCAGGTTCGCCCCGCAGGCGCGCAGCACCGTGGCCGCCGCCTCGTTGTCCAGGAGCGCCAGCAGCAGGTGCTCGACGGTCATGAACTCATGCCGTTTTGCCCGCGCTTCCTTGAAGGCGAGATTGAGGGTGACTTCGAGCTCTCGATTCAACATGGCTTCACCTCGCTCCAAACATCCGCATCAGCTTTCTTTCTCAATCTCACACAACAGTGGATGCTGGCTCTCCCTCGCATATTGATTGACCTGCATGGCCTTGGTCTCGGCGATGTCACGGGTGAACGTGCCGCAGACCGCCTTACCTTGAGTATGTACCGTCAACATGACCTTGGTCGCCTGCTCCCGGTTCATGTTGAAGTACAGCTCCAGTACCTCTACCACGAAATCCATCGGCGTGTAGTCATCGTTGAACATGATGACCCTGTACATCGGCGGAGGTTTCAGGGCCGGCTTGGATTCCTCGACCGCAAGCCCGGCCCCCTCTTCCTCGAGGGGATCGGGACGGTCCTGATTGAATGTTAGTCGAATCTGGCTACTTGCATGCATGCTGGAATAAATGGGTTCGCAACGTGGGAATTAAAGGCCTGAGTGGAGTTTGACCGGAATCTCAGGCACGGACGAGAGCGCCTTGACTAACCCCGAAACGGTGTTACAAACAAAGGATACCCCACAGCGGGTATCAGGCGTTCTGCGGCCCTGGAACCTCTGGGGCTGGAGCGGAATCGTAGTGGATGATACTCCAGCGATGGAGTCCTTTGCAGAGGGATATCAGCATGCTCAGCGGTAAGGTCAAGTGGTTCAACAACGCCAAGGGCTATGGATTCATCCTGGCCGACGGCCGAGATGAGGACCTGTTCGCTCATTACTCGGCAATCCAGATGGATGGCTACAAGACGCTCAAGGCCGGCCAGCCGGTCAGCTTCGAGATCCTGCAAGGTCCGAAGGGTCTGCATGCGGTGAACATCCAGCCGATCGGCGCCGGCGCGCCGGCCAGCACCGCCCAGGCCAGCCCCAGCAGCGAGGTGCAGAGCGTCACCGCAGAAGCCTGATTCCCCCTGCCCCGCCATTTCCGGCGAAGCGATGAAGAAAGGCCGGTGAGAACCGGCCTTTTTTCGTTGTCTCACGCCCGTTACATCTTGGCGATCATGGCCTCGCCGAACTCCGAGCAGGACACCAGCTTGGCGCCGTCCATCAGCCGCTCGAAGTCGTAGGTCACGGTCTTGGCCGCGATGGCGCCGTTCATCCCCTTGATGATCAGGTCGGCCGCCTCGGTCCAGCCCATGTGGCGCAGCATCATCTCGGCGGAGAGGATCAGCGAGCCGGGGTTGACCTTGTCCTGCCCGGCGTACTTGGGCGCGGTGCCGTGGGTCGCCTCGAACATGGCCACCGAATCCGACAGGTTGGCCCCCGGCGCGATGCCGATGCCGCCCACTTCCGCCGCCAGGGCGTCGGAGAGGTAGTCGCCGTTCAGGTTCAGGGTGGCGATCACGTCGTACTCGGCCGGGCGCAGCAGGATCTGCTGCAGCATGGCGTCGGCGATCACGTCCTTGACCACGATGTTCTTGCCGGTCACCGGGTTCTTGAACTGCATCCAGGGGCCGCCGTCCAGCAGCTCGGCGCCGAACTCCTCGCGGGCCAGCTCGTAGCCCCAGTCCTTGAAGGCGCCCTCGGTGAATTTCATGATGTTGCCCTTGTGCACCAGGGTGACCGAGCTGCGGTCGTTGTCCACGGCGTACTGCAGGGCCTTGCGCACCAGGCGCCTGGTGCCGTCGCGGGAAACCGGCTTGATGCCGATGCCGCAGTTCTCGGTGAAGCGGATCTTCTTGACGCCCATCTCCTCGGTGAGGAACTTGATGACCTTCTCGGCCTCGGGCGAACCGGCCTTCCACTCGACGCCGGCGTAGATGTCCTCGGAGTTCTCGCGGAAGATCACCATGTCCACGTCGCCGGGCTTCTTCACCGGGCTGGGCACGCCCTCGAACCAGCGCACCGGGCGCAGGCAGACGTAGAGGTCGAGCTGCTGGCGCAGGGCCACGTTGAGGGAGCGGATGCCGCCGCCGACGGGGGTGGTCAGCGGGCCCTTGATGGACACCACGTAGTCGCGCACGGCTTCCAGGGTCTCTTCGGGCAGCCAGGTGTCCTGGTCGTAGACCTGGGTGGCCTTCTCGCCGGCATAGACCTCCATCCAGGCGATCTTGCGCTGTCCGCTGTAGGCCTTTTCCACTGCCGCATCGACGACGTCGATCATGACCGGACTGATGTCCACGCCGATGCCGTCGCCTTCGATGTAGGGAATGATCGGGTTGTTCGGTACCTTCAGGGAATTGTCGGCATTGACGGTGATGCGCTCACCTGCGGCCGGCACCTGGATCTTCTGGTATCCCATGCTGAACTCCGTGCTGTGGTTGAACCTCAGGGACCAGCCCCGCTTCGTCGCGGCGTGACGGGAACAGGCCCGGGTTCCTGAGGGTAGCCCAGTTGCCGGCCCCTAACCACAATCTTATGCCTTAGTCTAAAAGCCGCGGGTGCGTCACCCCGCCGCGAGAGTGGTATACTGCGCGCCGTGACTTCACAGTCATCGAGGTCCGAGCCGTCTGGGACCAGACCCCCTCCCCTCGCAACGGCCACGTCGCCACCCTGACGCGGTCGTACAACGCTCTACTGGCGCCCCTATATCCCCGCGGCAATTCTCGAATGCCGGCACCTTGCCGTGTCGGACGAAAGCGCCCACCAAGGCGTATCGAGACTCTGTGCGCGCCCAGCAAAGAAGAGAGTCATAGTAGATGTCCAACCGCTCGAAGATCACCTACACCTTCACCGACGAAGCACCCGCCCTCGCCACCTACTCGCTCCTCCCGATCGTCAAGGCGTTCGCCGCCTCCGCCGACATTGACGTCGAAACCCGCGACATCTCTCTTGCAGGACGCATCCTCGCCGCCTTCACCGACAAGCTCGGCGACAAGGCCATCGAAGACGACCTGGCCTACCTGGCCAAGCTGGCCACCGCCCCCGACGCCAACATCATCAAGCTGCCGAACATCAGCGCGTCGGTGCCCCAGCTCAAGGGCGCCATCGCCGAGCTGCAGGCCCTGGGCTACGCCATCCCGGACTTCCCGGAAGACCCGCAGACCGACGAAGAGAAAGACACCCGCGCCCGCTACGCCAAGGTCCTGGGCAGCGCCGTGAACCCGGTCCTGCGCGAAGGCAACTCCGACCGCCGCGCCCCCGCCGCGGTCAAGGCCTATGCCCGCAAGCACCCGCACAGCATGGGCAAGTGGAGCATGGCCTCGCGCTCCCACGCCGACTACATGCGTGGCGGCGACTTCTTCTCCAGCGAGCAGTCGGTCACCATTCCCAAGGCCGGTGAAGTTCGCATCGAGTTCGTCGGCAAGGACGGCAAGGTCGAGCTGAAGAAAACCCTGAAGATGCAGGAAGGCGAAGTCCTCGACAGCATGTTCATGAGCTGCAACAAGCTGCGCGCCTTCTTCGAGAAGACCCTGCAGGACTGCAAGGAAACCGGCGTCATGTGGTCCCTGCACGTCAAGGCGACCATGATGAAGATCTCCCACCCGATCGTCTTCGGCCACGCCGTGACCGTCTACTACAAGGACGTGTTCGACAAGTGGGGCCAACTGTTCGACGAGCTGGGCGTGAACCCGAACAACGGCATCTCCAGCATCTACGACAAGATCAAGTCGCTGCCGGCCTCGCAGCAGGAAGAGATCCTCCACGACATCCACGAGGTATACAGCCACCGTCCGGAAATGGCGATGGTCGACTCGGTCAAGGGCATCACCAACCTGCACATCCCCAGCGACGTGATCGTCGACGCCTCGATGCCGGCGATGATCCGCAACTCGGGTCAGATGTGGGGCAAGGACGGCAAGCAGAAGGACACCAAGGCGGTGATGCCGGAGAGCACCTACGCCCGCATCTACCAGGAGATGATCAACTTCTGCAAGACCAACGGCGCCTTCGACCCGACCACCATGGGCAGCGTGCCGAACGTCGGCCTGATGGCGCAGAAGGCCGAGGAATACGGCTCCCACGACAAGACCTTCGAGATGGAAGCCGACGGCACCATGCGCGTGGTCGACGAAGACGGCAAGGTGCTGATGCAGCACGAAGTCGAAGCCGGCGACATCTGGCGCGCCTGCCAGACCAAGGACGCCCCGATCCGCGACTGGGTCAAGCTGGCCGTCACCCGCGCCCGCCAGTCCAACACCCCGGCCATCTTCTGGCTGGACCCGGAGCGCGCCCACGACAACGAGCTGCGCAAGAAGGTCGAGCTGTACCTGAAGGACCACGACCTGACCGGCCTGGACATCAGCATCAAGGGCTACAACGAAGCCATCCGCACCAGCATGGAGCGCATGATCCGCGGCCAGGACACCATCTCGGTGACCGGCAACGTCCTGCGCGACTACCTGACCGACCTGTTCCCGATCATGGAGCTGGGCACCTCGGCCAAGATGCTGTCCATCGTTCCGCTGATGGCTGGCGGCGGCATGTACGAAACCGGCGCCGGCGGCTCGGCGCCCAAGCACGTGCAGCAGCTGGTTGAAGAGAACTACCTGCGCTGGGATTCCCTGGGCGAGTTCCTGGCCCTGGCCGTATCCCTGGAGGAAGAAGGCATCAAGACCGGCAACGCCAAGGCCAAGGTCCTGGGCAAGACCCTCGACGAAGCCACCGGCAAGCTGCTGGACAACAACAAGTCCCCGGCGCGCAAGGTCGGCGAGATCGACAACCGCGGCAGCCACTTCTACCTGGCGCTGTACTGGGCCCAGGCCCTGGCCGCGCAGAACGAAGACGCCGAGCTGAAAGCCCACTTCACCCCGCTGGCCAAGACCTTGACCGAGCAGGAAGCGACCATCGTCGCCGAACTGAACGGCGCCCAGGGCAAGGCCGTGGACATCGGTGGCTACTACCGCTCCAACCCGGAGAAAACCAGCCAGGTGATGCGCCCCAGCGCCACCTTCAACGCCGCCATCGACTCGCTGAACTGAATCGAAGGCTAGCGTGACCGACGAAAACCCCGGCCTGGTGCCGGGGTTTTTGCTTTTCCGGGGCTGAGCCGGGCTTTTCGTAGGAGCGAGCTTGCTCGCGAATGGTGCTATCCGGCGACTCCGTTGCCAAACCCACCCCTGATCCCCTCTCCCTAACCCTCTCCCTGAAGGGAGAGGGGACCGTTCGGCGTGCTCGGTTGTTTTCGAGTCAGCCGGCAACGCCGAAGTTGCCGACTGAAACCAGGTCCTCTCTCGGCACGGACAAGCCCCCTCTCCCTTCAGGGAGAGGGTTGGGGAGAGGGAGCGGAGTTCAGCCTGGCACCGAAGCAACCGGGAGGCACTGTTCGCGAGCAAGCTCGCTCCCCCCCCCACACCACCCCACCTTCCAGGGTTATCATGCCCATTTCCCCCGGAGGACCACCCATGCGCTGGCAACCGCATATCACAGTCGCAACCATCGTCGAGGACCAGGGCCGCTTCCTGCTGGTAGAGGAAACCTCCCACGGCAAGACCGTGCTGAACCAGCCCGCCGGCCACCTTGAGGCCGACGAAAGCCTGCTGCAGGCCGCCGTGCGCGAGACACTCGAGGAAACCGGCTGGGAAGTCGAGCTGACCGCGGTCACCGGCATCTACCTCTACACCGCGCCCAGCAACGGCGTGACCTACCAGCGCGTGTGCTTCGCCGCCCGCCCGCTGCGGCACCGCCCGGAACTGCCGCTGGACGACGGCATCATCGGCCCGCGCTGGCTGACCCGCGAGGAGCTGGAAGCCTGCCGGGACAGCTGGCGCAGCCACCTGGTAGCGCGCTGCATCGACGACTACCTGGCCGGCGGACGCTTCCCCCTGGCGCTGATCCGCGACGCCGAACTGCCCGTGCCGAACCCGGCCTGATAGAATCCCGCTTTTGCACCGACGCCTGCGATAGCCCGCCATGTCCGATTCCAGCACCACCTCCCCCGTCCAGCCCGGCAAGGGCCGCGTCATCGTCGGCATGTCCGGCGGCGTGGACTCCTCGGTTTCCGCCCTCCTGCTCAAGGAGCAGGGCTACGAGGTGGAAGGCCTGTTCATGAAGAACTGGGAAGAGGACGACGGCACCGAATACTGCACCGCCATGACCGACCTGGCCGACGCCCAGGCCGTCTGCGACCGAATCGGCATCAAGCTGCACACCGCCAACTTCGCCGCCGAGTACTGGGACAACGTCTTCGAGTACTTCCTCGCCGAATATCAGGCCGGGCGCACGCCGAACCCGGACATCCTGTGCAACCGCGAGATCAAGTTCAAAGCCTTCCTCGACTACGCCCTGGCCCTGGGCGCCGACCTGATCGCCACCGGCCACTACGTGCGCCGCCGCGACATCGACGGCCGCACCGAGCTGCTCAAGGGCCTGGACCCGAACAAGGACCAGAGCTACTTCCTCCACGCCGTGGGCGGCGAGCAGATCGCCAGGACGCTGTTCCCGGTGGGCGAGCTGGAGAAGCCTGAAGTGCGCGCCATCGCCGAGAAATACGGCCTGGCCACGGCGAAGAAGAAGGACTCCACCGGCATCTGCTTCATCGGCGAACGGCGCTTCAGCGACTTCCTCAAGCAGTACCTGCCTGCCCAGCCGGGCGACATCGAGACCACCGACGGCCAGGTCATCGGCCGCCACGCCGGGCTCATGTACCACACCATCGGCCAGCGCCAGGGCCTGGGCATCGGCGGCATGAAGAACGCCGACGACAGCCCCTGGTACGTGCTGGAGAAGGACCTGGCGCGCAACGTGCTGATCGTCGGCCAGGGCAACGACCACCCCTGGCTGTTCTCCCGCGCCCTGCACGCCTCCAGCATCTTCTGGGTGAACCCGCTGGAGCTGCCCGAGCCGCGCGCCCTGCGCGCCAAGGTGCGCTACCGCCAGGCCGACCAGGACTGCGTGCTGGAACGCACCGCCGACGGCTATCGCGCGGTGTTCGACCAGCCGCAGCGCGCCGTCACCCCGGGCCAGTCCGTGGTGTTCTACGACGGCGAGGTGTGCCTGGGTGGTGGTGTGATCGAATCGGCCGAACCGGCCTACGCGAAGGAGCGTGCATGAGCGAGTTGCGCGACCAACTGATCGCCCTCGCCGGCGTCTTCGAAGCCGCCGCCCTGGTGGACCGCCTGGCCCGTACCGGGCAGATTCCCGAAGCCCCGCTGGGCTGCATGCTCGGCAGCCTGCTGGTGCGCGAGCCGAAGACCACCCTGGACGTGTTCGGCGGCGACATCCACAACCTGCGCGAGGGCCTGCGCGCCCTGGCCAGCGCCCTGGAGCGCGATCCCAACAGCCTGCAGCGCGAACCGCTGCGCTACGCGCTGTCGCTGATCGGCCTGGAGCGCCAACTGGCCAAGCGCGACGACATGCTCGACCTGATCGGCTCGCGCCTGGACCAGGTGCAGCAGCAGGTGCAGCACTTCGGCCTGGTCCACGAGAACGTCATCGCCTCCTGCGCCGGCCTCTACCAGGACACCCTGAGCACCTTCCGCCAGCGCATCCAGGTGCATGGCGACATGCGCTACCTGCAGATCAACGCCAACGCCGCGCGCATCCGCGCCCTGCTGCTCGCCGGCATCCGCTCGGCGCGCCTGTGGCGGCAGCTGGGCGGCAACCGCTGGCAAATGGTGTTCGGCCGGCGCAAGCTGCTGGGCGAGCTGCGCCCGATCCTGCGCGGCACCGACTGATCCGCCGAGGCGCCCGCCCGGGCGTCTTCGTGCGGCAGCGAGTACGGGCGAAAGCGCGTTCGTTCGTGTATGATGTGCGCCCTTTTCGTTGACCGACAGCCACGAGAACGCCCCATGCAGCTTTCCTCCCTCACCGCGGTTTCCCCCGTCGACGGCCGTTACGGCAGCAAGACCAGCGCCCTGCGTCCGATCTTCAGCGAGTACGGCCTGATCCGTTTCCGCGTCCTGGTAGAGGTCCGCTGGCTGCAGCGCCTCGCGGCGCACGCCGGCATCCCCGAGGTAGCGCCCTTCTCCGGCGAAGCCAACGCCCTGCTCGACAAGCTGGCCGAGGACTTCCAGCTGGAGCATGCGCAGCGCATCAAGGAAATCGAGCGCACCACCAACCACGACGTGAAAGCCGTGGAGTACCTGCTCAAGGAACAGGCGGCCAAGCTGCCGGAACTGGCCAAGGTCAGCGAGTTCATCCACTTCGCCTGCACCAGCGAGGACATCAACAACCTGTCCCACGCCCTGATGTTGCGCGAAGGCCGTGACCAGGTGCTGCTGCCGCTGATGCGCCAGATCGCCGAGGCGATCCGCGAGCTGGCAGTCCAGTTCGCCGACGTGCCCATGCTCTCGCGCACCCACGGCCAGCCGGCCTCGCCGACCACCCTGGGCAAGGAACTGGCCAACGTGGTCTACCGCCTGGAGCGGCAGATCAAGCAGGTCGCCGCGGTCGAGCTGCTGGGCAAGATCAACGGCGCCGTGGGCAACTACAACGCCCACCTGTCGGCCTACCCGCAGGTGGACTGGGAAGCCAACGCCCGCGAGTTCATCGTCCATGACCTGGGCCTGGCCTGGAACCCCTACACCACCCAGATCGAGCCGCACGACTACATCGCCGAGCTGTTCGACGCCATCGCCCGCTTCAACACCATCCTCATCGACTTCGACCGCGACGTCTGGGGCTACATCTCCCTGGGCTACTTCAAGCAGAAAACCGTGGCCGGCGAGATCGGCTCCTCGACCATGCCGCACAAGGTCAACCCGATCGACTTCGAGAACTCCGAAGGCAACCTGGGCATCGCCAACGCGATCTTCCAGCACCTGGCCAGCAAGCTGCCGATCTCCCGCTGGCAGCGCGACCTGACCGACTCCACCGTGCTGCGCAACCTGGGCGTCGGTTTCGCCCACAGCGTCATCGCCTACGAGGCCAGCCTCAAGGGCATCGGCAAGCTGGAGCTGAACGCCGCGCGCATCGCCGAAGACCTGGATGCCTGCTGGGAAGTCCTGGCCGAGCCGGTGCAGACCGTGATGCGCCGCTACGGCATCGAGAACCCCTACGAGAAGCTCAAGGAGTTGACCCGCGGCAAAGGCATCAGCGCCAAGGCCCTGCAGGTGTTCATCGACGGCCTCGACATGCCCGCCGAAGCCAAGGCCGAGCTGAAGAAGCTGACCCCGGCGAACTACATCGGCAACGCCGCCGCCCAGGCCAAGCGCATCTGACATGCGCTGAACATTTGCACGCCCGGCTGTGCCGGGCGTTTTTGTTTCAAGGACTTACATATGAATCCTGCTATTCCTCTTCAGCTCCTGGGCGGCATCAGCGCCGATGAATTCCTCCGCGACTACTGGCAGAAGAAACCCCTGCTGGTGCGCCAGGCCATCCCCGGTTTCGAAAGCCCGCTGGAGGCCGACGAGCTGGCCGGCCTGTCCCTGGAAGACAGCGTCGAGTCGCGCATCGTCCTCGAACACGGCAACACCCCCTGGGAAATGCGCCGCGGCCCCTTCAGCGAGGACACCTACAAGGAACTGCCCGAGCGCGACTGGACCCTGCTGGTGCAGGCCGTCGACCAGTTCGTGCCGGAAGTCGCCGAACTGCTGGAGCACTTCAAGTTCCTGCCCAGCTGGCGCATCGACGACGTGATGATCAGCTACGCAGCTCCCGGCGGCGGTGTAGGGCCGCACTTCGACAACTACGACGTGTTCCTGCTGCAGGGCCACGGCCGCCGCCGCTGGAAAGTCGGCCAGCTGTGCGACGCCGACAGCCCGATGCTGCAGCACGCCGACCTGCGCATCCTCGCCGACTTCCAGCAGAGCGACGAGTGGGTGCTGGAACCCGGCGACATGCTCTACCTGCCGCCGCGCGTGGCCCACTACGGCATCGCCGAAGACGAGTGCATGACCTACTCGGTGGGCTTCCGCGCGCCCAGCGCCGCCGAGGTGCTGACCCACTTCACCGACTTCCTCGCCCAGTTCCTCTCCGACGAGGAACGCTACAGCGACGCCGGCATGGCCGCCGTGCAGAGCGGCGAGGACCAGCACAAGATCCAGCGCGACGCCCTCGACCGCCTGAAGAACCTGCTGCAGGAACACATGAGCGACGAGCGCCTGCTGCTCACCTGGTTCGGCCAGTTCATGACCGAGCCGCGCTACCCGGAACTGGTGACCGGCGAGGAGATCGACGACACGGACCTGCGGCAGGCCCTGGAAGACGGCGCCGTGCTGGTGCGCAACCCCAGCGCGCGCCTGGCCTGGAGCGAAGTGGACGTCGGCCTGCTGCTGTTCTCCAGCGGCCAGAGCGTGGTGCTGCCCAAGGCCATGGAGCCACTCCTCAAGCTGGTCTGCTCGGCGGACGCCCTGCACAGCGACAACCTCGGCCAATGGCTGGGCGACGAGGATGGGCGTAAGCTGTTGGCAGAATTGGTCAAACAGGGCAGTTTGGAGTTTGCCGATGAGTAACAAGATCAGGGTTCGCCTGGCCGATTGGCAGAAGGACAATGCCGACCTGCGACGCATCCGCGAGGCGGTCTTCATCGCCGAGCAATCGGTGCCGCCGGAACTGGAGTGGGATGCCGAGGACGCGGAAGCCGTGCACTTCCTCGCCTTCGAGGGGGATTACGCAATCGGCACGGCGCGCCTGCTGCCCGACGGCCACATCGGCCGCGTCTCGGTACTCAAGGACTGGCGCGGGCTGAAGGTCGGCGACCAGTTGATGCGCGCCGCCATCGAGGAAGCCGAGCGCCGCCAGCTCAAGCGCCAGCTGCTCACCGCCCAGGTCTATGCCATCCCCTTCTACGAGCGGCTAGGCTTCAAGGTGGCCAGCGGCGAATTCCTCGAAGCCGGCCTGCCCCACGTCGACATGGTGCGCGAAAGCGCCTGAGGAAGCCGCGATGAAAGACGCCCCGGACCACGAAGGCCAACTCCCGGCCATCGACTTCCAGTCCCCGGGGCGTTTCAGCGTGCACAACCCGGTGCCCGACCTGCCGGCCTCCCAGCCCTGGGAGCCGGCGCCCTTCCGCCTCGGCGAGGCCAGCGGCCTGCAACGCTTCGGCGAACCGGAGGCCGCCCGCTCCCACGCCCTGGCGCTGATGCAGCAGGCCAGCCGCAGCCTGTGCCTGTACAGCCCCGACCTGGAAGCCTGGCTGTACAACCACAGCAGCATCCAGGAAGCCTGCACCCGCCTGCTGCTGCGCCATCCGCAGAACCGCCTGCGCATCCTCCTGCGCGACAGCACCCGCCCGGTGAAGGAAGGCCACCGCCTGCTCGGCCTCAGCCGGCGCCTGTCGAGCAACCTGCACATCCGCCTGCTCAACCCGGACTACCCCAGCCCGGAACAGGCCTTCCTGCTTGCCGACCAGCTCGGCCTGCTGCTGCGAACCGAACCGGCGCTGCCCGCCGGCCATGCCCACTACAACGACCCCGGCCAGGTGCGCCAACTGCAGGCGCAGTTCGACCAGGCCTGGGACACCAGCCTCGCCGACCCGAACCTGCGGAGCTTCCTGCTGTGAGCCATCGCCGAACCGCCCTGCTCCTCGCCTGCGCCATCAGCCTGGCCGCCCAGGCCGCGCCGCGCACCGAGATCCTGCCGCTGAGCTACCGCACCGCCGACGAAATCCTCCCGGTGGCGCAGCAGGTCCTCGGCAACGAAGGCCGGGTGACCGCCTACGGCAACCAGTTGGTGGTCAACGCCGAGCCGGCGAAGATCCGCGAACTGCAGCAGGTACTGGAGCAACTGGACACCCGCCCGCACCGCCTGCTGATCAGCGTCGACACCAGCGACTCCAGCCAGCGCAGCCGCAGCGGCTATTCGGTGAACGGCTCGGCCAGCGTCGGTAACGTCGAGATCCACAGCGGCCGCGGCGAGGTCCACGGCCGCGACCAGGTGCGCATCATCGACAGTTCCACCGCCAGCCGCAGCGGCGGCGTGCAGCAGATCCAGACCACCGAGGGCTCGCCGGCGCTGATCCAGGTCGGCCAGAGCCAGCCGGTGTACAACGTCGGCGTCGGCCCCTACGGCCAGGTCTACAGCCAGACCGAGTACCGCGACGCCAACCGCGGCATGTACGTGACCGCCACCTTGAGCGGCAACATCGTCCACATCGACCTGGACACCCGCAACGACCGCTTCAACAACAGCGCCCCCGGCGCCATGGACACGGCCGGCGCCAGCACCCGCCTGAGCGGCCGCCTCGGCGAGTGGATCGAGGTGGGCGGCGTCAGCGAAAACAGCCAGGGCAGCCAGGGCGGCCTGACGCGCAATTACAGCACCCAGGGCCGCAGCGACAGCAGCCTGCGGGTGAAGGTCGAAGTGCTCGACTGAGCCTTCCGAAGGTGACCGGAGAGTCCTCCTTAGACCTTCGTGTAGTAGTCCAAAAAAAACACTACAAAACGTTTGACGAACGTTTGTTCGAAAGGCATGATGGCCTCGCTCCCGCTAACCAGGGGCCCTGAACCGGGCCTCCGGATCGAGCCCGCAGCCCACTCGCTGTGCCGGTCCGTGTTGTTACAGCCCACAAGGCGAAATGACGAGGTTGCGACTGGCAAGAAGTTGTCCTGAGGGACGGGGAAGCAACCAACGTATCAGCAAGATGGTCGAATGCAGCCATTCGCCCTCGCCCAACGGCAGCCACGAGCCGGCAAGCGATCCCGGATGCCATCGCTGCGATCATCTACCTGTTCGCCCGCGCCACCCCTCCCCCTCTGCGTCAATCCTTCCAGTCGTCATTTCGCCATCCGCGGCGAGCGATCCCACGAGCCCTGCGTGGGAAGTCGGTGCTCAACCAACACATTTTTTGAAGGATTGTTGACCATGTCCGCATATCAGAACGACATCAAGGCCGTTGCCGCCCTGAAAGAGAAGTTCGGCAGCAGCTGGAGCGCTATCAACCCCGAGTCCGTCGCCCGTATGCGCGCCCAGAACCGCTTCAAGACTGGCCTGGATATCGCCAAGTACACCGCGGCCATCATGCGCAAGGACATGGCCGAATACGACGCCGACCCCTCCGTCTACACCCAGTCGCTGGGCTGCTGGCACGGCTTCATCGGTCAGCAGAAGCTGATCTCCATCAAGAAGCACCTGAAGACCACCAACAAGCGCTACCTCTACCTGTCCGGCTGGATGGTCGCCGCGCTGCGCTCCGAGTTCGGCCCGCTGCCCGACCAGTCCATGCACGAGAAGACTGCCGTCTCCAGCCTGATCGAAGAGCTGTACACCTTCCTGCGCCAGGCTGACGCCCGCGAACTGGACCTGCTGTTCACCGCCCTGGACGCCGCCCGCGAAGCCGGCGACAAGGCCAAGCAGGAAGAGATCCAGAACCAGATCGACAACTACGAAACCCACGTGGTGCCGATCATCGCCGACATCGACGCCGGCTTCGGCAACCCGGAAGCCACCTACCTGCTGGCCAAGAAGATGATCGAAGCCGGTGCCTGCTGCATCCAGATCGAGAACCAGGTTTCCGACGAGAAGCAGTGCGGCCACCAGGACGGTAAAGTGACCGTCCCGCACGAAGACTTCCTCGCCAAGATCGCCGCCGTTCGCTACGCCTTCCTCGAACTGGGCGTTGACGACGGCGTGATCGTCGCCCGTACCGACTCCCTGGGCGCCGGCCTGACCAAGCAGATCGCCGTGACCAAGCAACCGGGCGACCTGGGCGACCAGTACAACTCCTTCCTGGACTGCGACGAGATCAGCCCGGCCGAACTGCAGAACGGCGACGTGGTGATCAACCGCGGCGGCAAGCTGCTGCGTCCCAAGCGCCTGCCGTCCAACCTGTTCCAGTTCCGCAAGGGCACCGGCGAAGACCGCTGCGTCCTGGACTGCATCACCTCGCTGCAGAACGGCGCCGACCTGCTGTGGATCGAAACCGAGAAGCCGCACGTTGGCCAGATCAAGGGCATGGTTGACCGCATCCGCGAAGTCATCCCGAACGCCAAGCTGGTGTACAACAACAGCCCGTCGTTCAACTGGACCCTGAACTTCCGCCAGCAGGTGTTCGATGCGTTCGTCGCCGAAGGCAAGGACGTTTCCGCCTACGACCGCGCCAAGCTGATGAGCGTCGAGTACGACGAGACCGAACTGGCCCAGATCGCCGACGAGAAGATCCGCACCTTCCAGCGCGACGGTTCGGCCCACGCCGGCATCTTCCACCACCTGATCACCCTGCCGACTTACCACACCGCGGCCCTGTCCACCGACAACCTGGCCAAGGGCTACTTCGCCGACCAGGGCATGCTGGCCTACGTGAAGGGCGTGCAGCGTCAGGAAATCCGCCAGGGCATCGCCTGCGTCAAGCACCAGAACATGGCTGGCTCCGACATCGGCGACAACCACAAAGAGTACTTCGCCGGCGAAGCCGCGCTGAAGGCCTCGGGCAAAGACAACACCATGAACCAGTTCCACTAAGAACCGGTTCGCCCGGCCCCTCGGGGCCGGGAAGCGGCCCAGCCGCAAAGGTGTAGCTTCAGGAAAACGCCGCCTCCCCAGGGAAGCGGCGTTTTTTCATGTCCGCCGCCGAGATGTGGCGGATAACCGCGAAGGGTTATGCGCCCTACGCACTCGCCGGCTGACGCCGAACCATCCGCCCACTCCGAACGCCCCCTCTCCCGCTTGCGGGAGAGGGCCGGGGAGAAGGCGCTCTTCTGCGAGTGCGCGGAGCGAACAACTGGCTTGCCGGCTACGCCGAGGCGCTCTTCGTAGGACGGGTCGAGCCTGCGAAACCCGTGCGGCCACGGCGATGGGTATCGCTTCGCTCAACACCATCCTACGACGCCCCTGTACCCTGAGCGGACCTTGTCCGCGATAGCCGGACATATCGGCGCGATTCGCGGATAAGATCTGCTCCTACGCTGCCCCACCCACGTCATTCCATGTAGGAGCGCGCCCTGCGCGCGAATCGCGGGCAGGGCCCGCTCCTACAGTTCGCCGGAAGGCACTGCGCTCCGGGCTGACACCCACCTGTAGGAGCGGATTCATCCGCGATCCGGCCGGCAGGCCGGCCTATGCCGACGATTGCTCCCCTACGCAGCAGCCCCCCCTAAACAGACCATTGGGAAATTCCCGACAGCAATTGACGCCCATAAACCCTTAAAACCGCCGACAATAAAAAGTACGACGCCTATATGTAGTAAAGTTACGGATAAACGACACCGCGAATGATAATATTTATCATTTAAGGAATGACAGAAATACTTTCTTCTTATCTGCAAAAGTGCCATTCGACCAAAGCCTGAACCGTGCCAGCCCAGGCGTGGAGCGGCCTGCAGCCGGGGCCCGGACAAAAATGCAAAAGCCTTTTGCCCGATTTGGAAGCATCTGTTTGTGTTAGAAAAATTTACTTGCCCGAGGCTTTGGGCATAAAATTGGAAAGATCACTCGAACCCTTAGCTCGCTATCTTGAGCCCGAGGTTCATGCAGCCGGGCGAAGGCCCGGAATCCAAGACCACCGCTAATTTTTGTAGGAAGGAGTATCGGCATGCCCAACCCAGCTGAACTTGCAGCTCAACACTGGGGACTCGCCGCCTTCCTTCTAGGCGTGGTCGGCCTGCTGGCCTTCATGCTAGGGGTTTCCTCGCTGCTGGGCAGCAAGGCATTTGGTCGCAGCAAGAACGAGCCCTTCGAATCCGGCATCGTTCCCACCGGCAGCGCACGCCTGCGCCTGTCGGCAAAATTCTATCTGGTCGCGATGCTCTTCGTGATCTTCGACGTCGAAGCCCTCTTCCTCTTCGCCTGGTCCGTGTCCGTCCGTGAAAGCGGTTGGGCCGGTCTGGTCGAGGCCACCATTTTCATTGCAATTCTGTTGGCAGGTCTTGTCTACCTCTGGCGGGTCGGCGCGCTCGATTGGGCGCCGGCGGCACGTCGCGAGCGGCAGGCGAAGCTAAAACAATGAGGCTTTGGCGATGCAATACAAACTTACCCGGATCGACCCCGATGCGGCCAACGATCAGTACCCGATCGGCCAGCGCGAAACGGTAGACGACCCTCTGGTAGAGGGGCAGGTCAGCAAGAACATCTTCATGGGCAAGCTCGAGGATGTTCTCAACGGCGCCGTCAACTGGGGTCGCAAGAACTCGCTGTGGCCCTATAACTTCGGCCTGTCCTGCTGCTACGTGGAGATGACCACGGCGTTCACCGCGCCGCACGACATCGCCCGCTTCGGCGCCGAAGTGATTCGTGCCTCGCCGCGCCAGGCGGACTTCATGGTCATCGCCGGCACCTGCTTCATCAAGATGGCCCCGGTCATCCAGCGCCTGTACGAGCAGATGCTGGAACCCAAGTGGGTGATCTCCATGGGCTCGTGCGCCAATTCCGGCGGCATGTACGACATCTACTCGGTGGTCCAGGGGGTCGACAAGTTCCTCCCCGTGGACGTCTACATCCCCGGCTGCCCGCCCCGCCCCGAGGCGTTCCTGCAAGGCCTGATGCTGCTGCAGGAATCCATCGGCCAGGAGCGTCGCCCGTTGTCCTGGGTGGTTGGCGATCAAGGCATCTACCGTGCCGAAATGCCTGCCCAGAAGGACCTCAAGCGCGAACAGCGCATTGCGGTCACCAACCTGCGCAGCCCCGACGAAGTGTGAAGCCGACCTCCACGAGAGGCCCTTACTTCACTCCACCGTTGACCGATAGCGACCGAGACCATGACCGCAGACTCCGCTCTGTACATCCCGCCCTATAAGGCGGACGACCAAGACATAGTCGTCGAACTGAATTCCCGCTTTGGCGCCGAGACCTTCACCGTCCAGGCCACCCGCACCGGCATGCCGGTCCTCTGGGTGAGCCGCGAGAAGCTGATCGACGTCCTCACCTTCCTGCGCAACGTACCCAAGCCCTACGTGATGCTCTACGACCTCCACGGGGTCGACGAGCGCCTGCGCACCCACCGTCGCGGCCTGCCGGGCGCCGACTTCAGCGTGTTCTACCACCTGATGTCGCTCGAGCGTAACAGCGACGTGATGATCAAGGTGGCCCTCTCCGAGAACGACCTCAACCTGCCCACCGCCACCCGTATCTGGCCGAACGCCAACTGGTACGAGCGTGAGGTCTGGGACATGTACGGCATCCACTTCAACGGCCACCCGCACCTGGCCCGCATGCTGATGCCGCCGACCTGGCAGGGCCACCCGCTGCGCAAGGACTACCCGGCGCGCGCCACCGAGTTCGATCCCTACTCGCTCTCCGTGGCCAAGCAGGAGCTGGAGCAGGAAGCCCTGCGCTTCAAGCCCGAAGACTGGGGCATGAAGCGCCACGGCGAGAACGAGGACTTCATGTTCCTCAACCTCGGCCCGAACCACCCCTCCGCCCACGGTGCCTTCCGCATCATCCTGCAGCTCGACGGCGAAGAGATCCTCGACTGCGTGCCGGAGATCGGCTACCACCACCGCGGCGCCGAGAAGATGGCCGAGCGCCAGTCCTGGCACAGCTTCATCCCCTACACCGACCGCATCGACTACCTCGGCGGGGTGATGAACAACCTGCCGTACGTGCTCTCGGTGGAGAAGCTCGCCGGCATCAAGGTGCCGCAGCGCGTCGACGTCATCCGCATCATGATGTCGGAGTTCTTCCGCATCCTGAACCACCTGCTGTATCTGGGCACCTACATCCAGGACGTGGGCGCCATGACCCCGGTGTTCTTCACCTTCACCGACCGCCAGCGCGCCTACAAGGTGGTCGAGGCCATCACCGGCTTCCGCCTGCACCCGGCCTGGTACCGCATCGGCGGCGTCGCCCACGACCTGCCGCGCGGCTGGGACAAGCTGGTCCGCGAATTCCTCGACTGGATGCCCAAGCGCCTGGACGAGTATGAAAAGGCGGCGCTGCAGAACAGCATCCTGCGCGGCCGGACCATCGGCGTGGCGCAGTACAACACCAAGGAAGCCCTGGAGTGGGGCACCACCGGCGCCGGCCTGCGCGCCACCGGCTGCGACTTCGACCTGCGCAAGGCCCGCCCCTACTCCGGCTACGAGAACTTCGAGTTCGAAGTGCCGCTGGCCCACAACGGCGACGCCTACGACCGCTGCATGGTGAAGATGGGCGAGATGCGCCAGAGCCTGCGCATCATCGAGCAGTGCCTGAAGAACATGCCCGAAGGCCCGTACAAGGCCGACCATCCGCTGACCACGCCGCCGCCCAAAGAGCGCACGCTGCAGCACATCGAGACGCTGATCACCCACTTCCTGCAGGTTTCCTGGGGCCCGGTCATGCCGGCCAACGAAGCCTTCCAGATGGTCGAGGCGACCAAGGGTATCAACAGCTACTACCTGACGAGCGATGGCAGCACCATGAGCTACCGGACGCGCATCCGCACGCCCAGCTTCGCGCACCTGCAACAGATTCCGTCGGTCATCAACGGCAGCATGATCGCCGACCTGATCGCCTATCTGGGCAGCATCGACTTCGTTATGGCTGACGTGGACCGCTGATCATGAGCACCATCATCCAGACTGACCGTTTCGCCCTGAGCGAAACCGAGCGCTCGGCCATCGAGCACGAACTGCACCACTACGAGGACTCCCGCGCGGCGTCCATCGAAGCCCTGAAGATCGTCCAGAAGGAGCGCGGCTGGGTGCCGGACGGCGCCATCGGCGCGATCGCCGAAATCCTCGGCATCCCCGACAGCGACGTCGAGGGCGTGGCCACCTTCTATAGCCAGATCTTCCGCCAGCCGGTAGGCCGCCACATCATCCGCGTGTGCGACAGCATGGTCTGCTACATCGGCGGCCACGAGTCGGTGGTCGGCGAGATCCAGAAGCAACTGGGCATCGGCCTCGGCCAGACCACCGCCGACGGCCGCTTCACCCTGCTGCCGGTGTGCTGCCTGGGCAACTGCGACAAGGCCCCGGCGCTGATGATCGACGACGATACCCACGGCAATCTCGAGCCGTCGGCAGTCGCCAAACTGCTGGAGGCCTACGCATGACCGTCCTCACCTCCTACGGCACGCCCAACCGCACCGCGCGCGCTGCGGAAACCCACCCGCTGACCTGGCGCCTGCGCGACGACGGCGCCCCGGTGTGGCTGGAGGAATACCAGGCGAAGAACGGCTACGCCGCCGCGCGCAAGGCGCTGGCGCAGATGGCCGCCGACGACATCGTCCAGACCGTCAAGGACTCCGGCCTCAAGGGCCGCGGCGGTGCGGGCTTCCCCACCGGCGTGAAGTGGGGCCTGATGCCCAAGGACGAATCCCTCAACATCCGTTACCTGCTGTGCAACGCGGACGAGATGGAGCCCAACACCTGGAAGGACCGCATGCTCATGGAGCAGCTGCCGCACCTGCTGGTGGAAGGCATGCTGATCTCCGCGCGGGCGCTGAAGGCCTATCGCGGCTACATCTTCCTGCGCGGCGAATACGTCGACGCGGCGCGCAACCTCAACCGCGCCATCGACGAAGCCAAGGCCGCCGGCCTGCTGGGCAAGAACATCCTCGGCAGCGGCTTCGACTTCGAACTGTTCGTCCACACCGGCGCCGGCCGCTACATCTGCGGCGAAGAAACCGCGCTGATCAACTCCCTGGAAGGCCGCCGCGCCAACCCGCGCTCCAAGCCGCCGTTCCCCGCCGCCGTCGGCGTCTGGGGCAAGCCGACTTGCGTCAACAACGTCGAGACCCTGTGCAACGTACCGGCGATCGTCGAGAACGGCGTCGAGTGGTACAAGGGCCTGGCGCGCCCGGGCAGCGAAGACATGGGCACCAAGCTCATGGGCTTCTCCGGCAAGGTGCAGAACCCCGGCATCTGGGAACTGCCCTTCGGCATCCCGGTGCGCGAGGTCTTCGAGGACTACGCCGGCGGCATGCGCGAGGGCTACAAGCTCAAGGCCTGGCAGCCCGGCGGCGCCGGCACCGGCTTCCTGCTCCCCGAGCACATGGACGCCCTGTTCTACGCCGGCGGCATCGCCAAGGTCGGCACCCGCATGGGCACCGGCCTGGCCATGGCGGTGGACGACAGCATCAACATGGTCTCGCTGCTGCGCAACATGGAAGAGTTCTTCGCCCGCGAGTCGTGCGGCTGGTGCACTCCGTGCCGCGACGGCCTGCCGTGGAGCGTGAAGCTCCTGCGCGCGCTGGAGCGCGGCGAAGGCCAGCCCGGCGACCTCGAGACCCTCGAGCAGTTGGTCAACTTCCTCGGCCCAGGCAAGACCTTCTGCGCCCACGCACCGGGCGCCGTCGAACCGCTGGGCAGTGCCTTGAAATATTTCCGTCCCGAGTTCGAAGCGGGCGTCTCCCGCCAGGCTCAGGCCGCGCCGCAACCGCAACGCGTCGGCGCGTAAAGCTTTGGATGCCGGGCCCGCGGGCCCGGCGATGTTCCGTCGTAGCGCCGCGGCATGCCGCCGGCCCGACGGAGCCGTGATTTCCCTTAGCCAAGCCCGCTGACAACGGGCCAACGAAGAACTTGAACCATGGCCACTATCCACGTAGACGGCAAGACGTTAGAAGTCGATGGGGCGGACAACCTGTTGCAGGCCTGCCTGTCCCTCGGACTCGACATCCCCTACTTCTGCTGGCACCCGGCGCTCGGTAGCGTCGGCGCCTGCCGGCAGTGCGCGGTCAAGCAGTATACCGACGAGAACGACAAGCGTGGTCGCCTCGTCATGTCCTGCATGACCCCCGCCACCGACAACACCTGGATCTCCATCGAGGACGAAGAGGCCAAGGCCTTCCGCGAAAGCGTCGTCGAATGGCTGATGACCAACCACCCGCACGACTGCCCGGTGTGCGAGGAAGGCGGTCACTGCCACCTGCAGGACATGACGGTGATGACCGGCCACAACAAGCGCCGGTACCGCTTCACCAAGCGCACCCACCAGAACCAGGAGCTCGGCCCGTTCATCGCCCACGAGATGAACCGCTGCATCGCCTGCTACCGCTGCGTGCGCTACTATAAGGACTACGCCGGCGGCACCGACCTGGGCGTCTACGGCGCGCACGACAACGTGTATTTCGGCCGCATCGAGGACGGCGTGCTGGAGAGCGAGTTCTCCGGCAACCTGACCGAGGTCTGCCCGACCGGCGTGTTCACCGACAAGACCCACTCCGAGCGCTACAACCGCAAGTGGGACATGCAGTTCGCCCCGAGCATCTGCCATGGCTGCTCCAGCGGCTGCAACATCAGCCCCGGCGAGCGCTACGGCGAGATCCGCCGCATCGAGAACCGCTACAACGGCTCGGTGAACCACTACTTCCTCTGCGACCGCGGCCGCTTCGGCTACGGCTACGTCAACCGCGAGGACCGTCCGCGCCAGCCGATGCTGATGCTCAGCAAGCAGAAGCTGAGCCTGGACGGCGCCCTCGACCAGGCCGCCGCCCTGCTCAAGGGCCGCAAGGTGATCGGCATCGGTTCGCCGCGCGCCAGTCTGGAAAGCAACTACGCGCTGTCCGAGCTGGTCGGCGCCGGCAACTTCTACAGCGGCATCGCCGCCGACGAGCTGCAGCGCCTGCGCCTGGTGCTCAAGGTGATGCAGGAAGGCCCGCTGCCCTCCCCCACCATCCGCGACATGGAAGACCATGACGCGGTCTTCGTGCTCGGCGAAGACCTCACCCAGACCGCCGCCCGCATCGCCCTGGCCCTGCGCCAGTCGGTGAAGGGCAAGGGCGAGGACATGGCCGCCGCGATGAAGATCCAGCCGTGGCTCGACGCCGCGGTGAAGACCATCGCCCAGCACGAGAAGAACCCGCTGTTCATCGCCAGCCTGGCCGAGACGCGCCTGGACGACGTCGCCGCCGAGTGCGTGCACGCCGCCCCCGAGGACCTGGCCCGCCTGGGCTTCGCCGTGGCCCACGCGATCGACCCGAGCGCCCCGGCCGTGGCCGGTCTGGAACCGGAAGCGCAAGCCCTGGCCCAGCGCATCGCCGACGCCCTGGTGGCCGCCAAGCGCCCGCTGGTGGTTTCCGGCGTTTCGCTGCGCAGCAACGCCCTGATCGAAGCCGCGGCGAACATCGCCAGCGCGCTGAAGCAGCGCGAGAAGAACGGCTCGCTGAGCCTGGTGGTTCCCGAGGCCAACAGCTTGGGCCTGGTCCTGTTCGGCGGCGAGTCCGTCGAAGCCGCGCTGGAGCAGCTGACCTCCGGCGCCGCCGACGCCGTGGTGGTGCTGGAGAACGACCTGTACCGCCGCGCCGAAGCCGCCCAGATCGACGCCGCCCTGGCCGCCGCCAAGCTGGTGATCGTCGCCGACCACCAGAGCACCGCGACCAGCGCCAAGGCGCACATCGTCCTGCCGGCCGCCAGCTTCGCCGAAGGCGACGGCACCCTGGTCAGCCAGGAAGGCCGCGCCCAGCGCTTCTTCCAGGTCTTCGACCCGACCTACTACAACGCCGACAACCTGGTCCGCGAAGGCTGGCGCTGGCTGCACGCCCTGCACAGCACCCTCGAGGGCAAGCGCGTCGACTGGACGCAGCTGGACCACGTGATCGACGCCGTGGTCGCCGCCAAGCCGCAACTGGCCGGCATCCGCGACGCCGCGCCGAACGCCGCGTTCCGCATCAAGGGCCTGAAGCTGGCGCGCGAGCCGCACCGCTACTCCGGCCGCACCGCCATGCGCGCCAACATCAACGTCAGCGAGCCCCGCGCCCCGCAGGACATCGACAGCGCCTTCGCCTTCTCCATGGAAGGCTATTCCGGCAGCGCCGAGCCGCGTCAGCAGATTCCCTTCGCCTGGTCCCCGGGCTGGAACTCGCCGCAGGCCTGGAACAAGTTCCAGGACGAGGTCGGCGGCCACCTGCGCGCCGGCGACCCGGGCGTGCGCCTGATCGAGGCCAAGGGCGAGGCCCTGTGGTTCCGCGACGTACCGGCGCCGTTCCACACCCCGGCCAGCCAGTTCAAGGTGGTGCCCTTCTACCACCTGTTCGGCAGCGAGGAGAACAGCGCCCGCGCCAAGCCGGTGCAGGAGCGCATCCCGGAAACCTACGTGGCCCTGGGCCGCGAGGAAGCCGAGCGCCTGGGCCTGGCCGAAGGCAAGCTGCTGCGCCTGAGCGTCAAGGGCCACGAGCTGCGCCTGCCGCTGCGCATCAGCGAAGAGCTGGGCGCGGGCCTGGTCGCCCTGCCGGCCGGCCTGGCCGGCATCCCCGCCGGTGTCTTCGGCGGTGTCGCTGAAGGTCTGCAGGAGGCTGCCCAATGAGTTTGATGAGCATGAGCTGGCTGACACCCGCCATCGTCGACATCATCGTCGAGGTCATCAAGGCCATCGTCATCCTGCTCGCCGTGGTCGTCTGCGGCGCGCTGCTGAGCTGGGTCGAGCGGCGCCTGCTGGGCCTCTGGCAGGACCGCTACGGTCCCAACCGGGTCGGCCCGTTCGGCGCCTTCCAGCTCGGCGCGGACATGATCAAGATGTTCTTCAAGGAAGACTGGACGCCGCCGTTCGCCGACAAGATGATCTTCACCCTCGCCCCGGTCATCGCCATGGGCGCGCTGCTGATCGCCTTCGTGATCATCCCGATCAGCCCCAGCTGGGGCGTGGCGGACCTGAACATCGGCATCCTGTTCTTCTTCGCCATGGCCGGCCTGACCGTGTACGCGGTGCTCTTCGCCGGCTGGTCGAGCAACAACAAGTTCGCCCTGCTCGGCAGCCTGCGCGCCTCGGCCCAAACCATCTCCTACGAGGTGTTCCTGGCCCTGTCGCTGATGGGCATCGTGGCCCAGGTCGGCTCGTTCAACATGCGCGACATCGTCGACTACCAGGCCCAGCACCTGTGGTTCATCATTCCGCAGTTCTTCGGCTTCTGCACCTTCATCATCGCCGGCGTCGCCGTGACCCACCGTCACCCGTTCGACCAGCCGGAAGCGGAGCAGGAACTGGCCGACGGCTACCACATCGAGTACGCCGGGATGAAATGGGGCATGTTCTTCGTCGGCGAATACATCGGCATCGTGCTGATCTCGGCGCTGCTGGTGACGCTGTTCTTCGGTGGCTGGCACGGCCCGTTCGGCCTGCTGCCGCAGATCCCGTTCATCTGGTTCGCCCTGAAGACCAGCTTCTTCATCATGCTGTTCATCCTGATCCGCGCCTCGCTGCCGCGTCCGCGCTATGACCAGGTGATGGCCTTCAGCTGGAAGTTCTGCCTCCCGCTGACCCTGATCAACCTGCTGGTGACCGGCGCCTGCGTGCTGGCCGCGGCCCAGTAAGGAGAACCACCATGATCAAAGAAATCCTGCACATCGTGCATGGCACCTACACCCAGCTGCGCAGCCTGGTGATGATCTTCGGCCATGCCTTCCGCAAGCGCGACACCCTGCAGTACCCGGAAGAGCAGGTCTACCTGCCGCCGCGCTACCGCGGCCGCATCGTCCTCACCCGCGACCCCGACGGCGAGGAGCGCTGCGTAGCCTGCAACCTGTGCGCCGTGGCCTGCCCGGTCGGCTGCATCTCGCTGCAGAAGGCCGAGACCGACGACGGCCGCTGGTACCCCGAGTTCTTCCGCATCAACTTCTCCCGCTGCATCTTCTGCGGCCTGTGCGAGGAAGCCTGCCCGACCACCGCGATCCAGCTGACCCCGGATTTCGAGATGGGCGAGTTCAAGCGCCAGGATCTGGTGTACGAGAAGGAAGACCTGCTGATCTCCGGCCCCGGTAAGAACCCGGACTACAACTTCTACCGCGTCGCCGGCATGGCCATCGCCGGCAAGCCCAAGGGCAGCGCGCAGAACGAGGCCGAACCGATCAACGTCAAGAGCCTGCTGCCGTAAGGAGACGTCGCGTGGAATTCGCTTTCTACTTCGCCGCCGGCGTCGCCGTGCTGGCAACCCTGCGGGTCATCACCAACAGCAACCCGGTGCATGCCCTGCTCTACCTCATCGTTTCGCTGCTCGCCGTGTCGATGACCTTCTTCAGCCTCGGCGCCCCGTTCGCCGGCGCCCTGGAGATCATCGTCTACGCCGGCGCGATCATGGTGCTGTTCGTCTTCGTGGTGATGATGCTCAACCTGGGCCCGGCGATCGCCGAGCAGGAGCGCAAGTGGCTCAAGCCCGGGGTCTGGATCGGCCCGGGCGTGCTTTCCGCCGTCCTGCTCGTCGAGCTGCTGCTGGTGCTGTCGCGCAACCCCAGCGGCGCCGGCATCGGCCACACCACCGTGGACGCCAAGGCCGTGGGCATCGCCCTGTTCGGCCCCTACCTGCTGGTCGTCGAACTGGCCTCGATGCTGCTGCTGGCGGCACTGGTCGCCGCCTACCACCTCGGCCGCCACGACGCGAAGGAATAACACCATGAATGCAATCCCCCTGGAACACGGGCTGGCACTCTCCGGCGTGCTGTTCTGCCTCGGGCTGGCCGGCCTGATGGTCCGGCGCAACATCCTGTTCGTACTCATGAGCCTGGAAGTGATGATGAACGCCGCCGCGCTGGCCTTCGTGGTCGCCGGCAGCCGCTGGGCGCAGCCCGACGGCCAGGTGATGTTCATCCTGGTGCTCAGCCTGGCCGCGGCCGAGGCGAGCATCGGTCTGGCGATCCTGCTGCAACTGTATCGCCGCTTCCATACCCTCGATGTCGACGCTGCCAGCGAGATGCGCGGATGAACCTGCTGCCCCTCACCTTCCTGTTCCCCCTGGTCGGCTTCCTGCTGCTGTCTTTCTCCCGCGGCAAGTGGTCGGAAAATCTCTCCGCGCTGGTCGGCGTCGGCTCGGTCGGCCTGGCCGCGCTGTCCGCCTTCTGGGCGATCTGGAGCTTCCACAGCGCCCCGCCGGAAGGCGGCGCCTACACCCTGGTGCTGTGGCAGTGGATGAACGTCGACGGCTTCGCGCCGAACTTCGCCCTGTACCTGGACGGCCTGTCGGTCACCATGCTCGGCGTGGTCACCGGCGTCGGTTTCCTGATCCACCTGTTCGCCAGTTGGTACATGCGCGGTGAAGCCGGCTACTCGCGCTTCTTCGCCTACACCAACCTGTTCATCGCCAGCATGCTGTTCCTGGTGCTGGGCGACAACCTGCTGTTCCTGTACTTCGGCTGGGAAGGCGTGGGCCTGTGCTCCTACCTGCTGATCGGCTTCTACTACAGCCACGTACCGAACGGCAACGCGGCGCTCAAGGCCTTCATCGTCACCCGCGTGGGCGACGTGTTCATGGCCTTCGGCCTGTTCATCCTGTTCCAGCAGCTGGGCACCCTGAACATCCAGGAACTGCTGGTGCTGGCCCCGCAGCACTTCGCCCAGGGCGATATGTGGGTGAGCCTGGCGGCCCTGGCGCTGCTCGGCGGCGCGGTCGGCAAGTCGGCCCAGCTGCCGCTGCAGACCTGGCTGGCGGATGCGATGGCCGGCCCGACCCCGGTTTCGGCGCTGATCCACGCGGCGACCATGGTCACCGCGGGCGTCTACCTGATCGCCCGCTGCCACGGCATCTTCACCCTGGCGCCGAACGTGCTGGAACTGGTCGGCGTGGTCGGCGCGGTCACCCTGGTCCTGGCCGGCTTCGCTGCCCTGGTGCAGACCGACATCAAGCGCATCCTCGCCTACTCGACCATGAGCCAGATCGGCTACATGTTCCTGGCCCTGGGCGTCGGCGCCTGGGACGCGGCGATCTTCCACCTGATGACCCACGCCTTCTTCAAGGCCCTGCTGTTCCTCGCCTCCGGCGCGGTGATCGTCGCCTGCCACCACGAGCAGAACATCTTCAAGATGGGCGGCCTGTGGAAGAAGCTGCCGCTGGCCTACGCCAGCTTCATCGTCGGTGGTTCGGCCCTGGCCGCCCTGCCGCTGGTCACCGCCGGCTTCTACTCCAAGGACGAGATCCTCTGGGAAGCCTTCGCCAGCGGTCACCAGAACCTGCTGATCGCCGGCCTGGCGGGTGCCTTCCTGACCTCGATCTACACCTTCCGCCTGATCTTCATCGCCTTCCACGGCGAGCAGAAGACCGAGGCCCACGCCGGCCATGGCATCAGCCACTGGCTGCCGCTGTCGGTGCTGATCGTGCTGTCGACCTTCATCGGCGCGCTGATCACCCCGCCGCTGCACGGCGTGCTGCCGGAAAGCGTCGGCCATGCCGGCGGCGAAGCACAGCACAGCCTGGAAATCGCCTCGGGCGCCATCGCCCTGGCCGGTATCCTGCTGGCCGGCCTGCTGTTCCTCGGCAAGCGCCGCTTCGTCAGCGCCCTGGCCAAGAGCGCGCCGGGCCGCTTCTTCGGCACCTGGTGGTACCACGCCTGGGGCTTCGACTGGCTGTACGACAAGCTGTTCGTGAAACCCTATCTGCTGCTCTGCCGCCTGCTCGGCCGCGACCCCATCGACCAGACCCTGGTCCTGGTGCCGCTGTCCGCCCGCGGTGGGCACACCCTTCTGAGCCTGACCGAGAACGGCCGCCTGCGCTGGTACGCCGCTTCCCTGGTCGGCGGCGCGGTGCTGCTGCTCGCGCTGCTACTGGCCTAACGCATTCACGAAAGAGATCGAGCCCGTCATGATTCTGCCCTGGCTAATCCTGATCCCCTTCATCGGCGGCTTCCTCTGCTGGATCGCCGAGTACACCAGCAAGACCCTGCCCCGCTGGGTCGCGCTGGGTTCCATGACCCTGACCCTGGCCCTGAGCCTGTGGCTGTGGCACACCGGCAACTTCCACCTGGCGCCCGCGCCGGGTGGCGAGCCGCAGTGGACCGCCGAATTCAAGCTGCAATGGATCGAGCGCTTCGGCATCAGCGTGCACCTGGCCATCGACGGCCTGTCGCTGCTGATGGTCGCCCTCACCGGCCTGCTCGGCGTGCTGTCCGTGCTCTGCTCGTGGAACGAGATCCAGCGCCGCATCGGCTTCTTCCACCTGAACCTGCTGTGGATCCTCGGCGGCGTGATCGGCGTGTTCCTCGCCGTCGACCTGTTCCTGTTCTTCTTCTTCTGGGAAATGATGCTGGTGCCGATGTACTTCCTCATCGCGCTCTGGGGCCATAGCTCGGACGACGGCAAGAAGACGCGCATCTACGCCGCCACCAAGTTCTTCATCTTCACCCAGGCCAGCGGCCTGGTGATGCTGGTGGCGATCCTCGGCCTGGTGTTCGTGCACTACAACAGCACCGGCGTGCTGACCTTCAACTACGCCGACCTGCTGAAGACGCAGATGAGCGAGCACGTCGAGTGGCTGCTGATGCTCGGCTTCTTCGTCGCCTTCGCGGTGAAGATGCCGGTGGTGCCGGTGCACTCCTGGCTGCCGGACGCCCACGCCCAGGCGCCGACCGCCGGTTCCGTGGACCTGGCCGGCATCCTGCTGAAGACCGCCGCCTACGGCCTGATCCGCTTCGCCCTGCCGCTGTTCCCCAACGCCTCGGCGGAGTTCGCGCCCATCGCCATGACCCTGGGCCTGATCGGCATCTTCTACGGCGCCCTGCTGTCCTTCGCGCAGACCGACATCAAGCGTCTGGTGGCCTTCTCCAGCGTGTCGCACATGGGCTTCGTGATGATCGGCATCTACTCCGGCAGCCCGCAGGCGCTGCAGGGCGTGGTGATCCAGATGATCGCCCACGGCCTGTCCGCCGCCGCGCTGTTCATCCTCTGCGGCCAGCTCTACGAGCGCCTGCACACCCGCGACATGCGCAAGATGGGCGGCCTGTGGTCGCGCATCCCGTACCTGCCGGCCGTGGCCCTGTTCTTCGCGACCGCGTCCCTGGGCCTGCCGGGCACCGGCAACTTCGTCGGCGAGTTCCTGATCCTGCTGGGCGCCTTCAAGACCGTGCCGGTGGTCATCGTCATCGCCACCTTCGGCCTGGTGTTCGCCTCGATCTACTCGCTGATCATGATCCACCGCGCCTACTTCGGCCCGGCGAAGGCGGACACGCCGATCGCCGGCCTGAACGCCCGCGAGCTGAGCATGGTCCTGGGCCTGGCGGTCCTGCTGATCATCCTCGGCATCTACCCGCAGCCGGTTCTCGATACCTCCGCCGCCACCATGCACGGTGTCCAGCAGTGGTTCGATTCCGCCCTTTCCACCCTTGCCGCACGGTAGTCGCGAAATGACCTTCACGATCCAACACTTCATCGCGCTCCTGCCGCTGCTCATCACCAGCGCCACTCTGGTGGTGGTGATGCTGGCGGTCGCCTGGAAACGCAACCACCGGCTGATCGCCACCCTCTCGATGATCGGCCTCAACCTGGCGCTGCTGTCGATCCTCTGGGCGATCAAGGCGACCCCCATCGCCGTCACCCCGCTGCTGCTGATCGACAACTTCGCGCTGTTCTACTCGGCGCTGATCCTGATCGCCGCCCTCGCCTGCTCGACCCTCGCCCATGCCTACATGGAGAGCTACCCGGGCAACCGCGAGGAGCTCTACCTGCTCCTGCTGCTGGCCACCGCCGGCGGCCTGGTGCTGGTGGCGGCGCAGAACCTGGCCGGCCTGTTCATCGGCCTGGAACTGCTCTCGGTGCCGGTCTACGGCATGGTGGCCTACGCCTTCTTCAACAAGCGCAGCCTGGAAGCCGGCATCAAGTACACCGTGCTGTCCGCGGCGGGCTCGGCCTTCCTGCTGTTCGGCATGGCCATGCTCTACGCCGAAGCCGGCACCCTGGACTTCGCCGGCCTGGGCAGCGCCCTGGCCGAAGGCACCGTGCACAGCCCGCTGCTGACCATCGGCGTGGGCATGATGCTGGTGGGCCTGGGCTTCAAGCTGTCGCTGGCGCCCTTCCACCTGTGGACCCCGGACGTCTACGAAGGCGCCCCGGCACCGGTGGCGGCGTTCCTCGCCACCGCCGCCAAGGTCGCCGTGTTCGCCGTGCTGCTGCGCCTGTTCCAGATCGCCCCGGCGGCCCTGCACAGCGGCGTGCTGCACGTCGCCCTGGCGGTCATCGCGGTCATCTCGATCCTGGTCGGCAACCTGCTGGCGCTGACCCAGAGCAACCTCAAGCGCCTGCTCGGCTACTCCTCCATCGCCCACCTGGGCTACCTGCTGATCGCCGTGGTGGCCAGCAACGGCCTGGCCGTGGAGACCGTCGGCGTCTACCTGACCACCTACGTGGTCACCACCCTGGGCGCCTTCGGCGTGGTCACCCTGATGTCCACCCCCTACGGCGGCCGCGACGCCGACGCGCTGTTCGAGTACCGCGGCCTGTTCTGGCGCCGTCCGGTGCTGACCGCAGTGATGACCGTGATGATGCTGTCCCTGGCCGGCATCCCGCTGACCGCCGGCTTCATCGGCAAGTTCTACGTCATCGCCAGCGGCGTCGAGTCGCACCTGTGGTGGCTGGTCGGCGCCCTGGTGCTGGGCAGCGCCATCGGCCTGTACTACTACCTGCGCGTCATGGTCACCCTGTTCCTGGTCGAGCCGAACATGAAGCGCCACGACGCGCCCCTGGACTGGGCCCAGCGCGCCGGCGGCATCATGCTGGTGGCCATCGCCCTGCTGGCCTTCTTCCTCGGCGTCTACCCGCAGCCGCTGCTGGACATCCTCCAGCACTCCGGCCTGGCGGTAGCCGTCGCCGGCTGAGCGCAGGCAGCAAAGAAAAACCCCGCCTCGGCGGGGTTTTTTGTTGCCTGCGAAACGCCGTGCTTCCTGGAACCGTAGGAGCAAGCATGGCTTTTCGTAGGATGGTGTTGAGCGAAGCGATACCCATCAGCGCAACCGCATGGGTTTCGCAAGCTCAACCCATCCTACGAAAAGCACCTCGGCGCAGACCGTTGCTCCTACGCAATCCCCAGGCCCTCCCCTACCCCGCCGGGTCTTCCAGTTCCTCGCGGCCGGTGAACAGGTCCCAGCTGGCGATGAACAGCGCGGCGATCAGCGGGCCGATGACGAAGCCGTTGAGGCCGAACAGCGACATGCCGCCCAGGGTGGAGATCAGCACCACGTAGTCGGGCATCTTGGTGTCCTTGCCCACCAGGATCGGGCGCAGGATGTTGTCCACCAGGCCGATCACCAGCACGCAGAAGAGGATCAGCACCACGCCCTGCCAGATCGCCCCGGTGAGCAGGAACCAGGCCGCCACCGGCACCCACACCAGGCCCGCGCCTATCGCCGGCAGCAGCGACAGGAAGGCCATCAGCGTGCCCCACAGCAGCGAGCCCTGGATGCCCAGGAACCAGAAGATCAGCCCGCCCAGCGCGCCCTGGGTGGCGGCCACGGCGATGTTGCCCTTCACTGTGGCGCGCACCACGGTGGTGAACTTGGTGAACAGGTGCTGCTTGTGCTCGTGGTCCAGCGGCACCGCCTGCTTGATCCGCCGGCCCAGGGTGCGGCCGTCGCGCAGCAGGAAGAACAGCAGGTAGAGCATCACGCCGAAGCTGACGACGAAGTCGAAGGTGTTCTGGCCGATACTGAAGGCCTTGGTGGCGACGAACTGGCTGGCCTGCATGGCGCCGCTGGAAAGCTTCTCCTGCAGGCTCGACAGGTCGCCCAGGTCGAAGCGCTCCAGCCACTGGTGGGCCCACGGCGGCAAGGCGGCGAAGGCCTGCTGCACCAGGCCGGCGAGGTTCAGCTGGCCGGACTTCAGGCTCTGGTAGAGGTTGGCGCCTTCCTGCACCAGCGAGCCGGCGATGAAGATCACCGGCAGGATCACGATGAGGATACAGGCGCTCAATGTGATCAGCGCCGCCAGGTTCCTGCGCCCGCCCAGGCGCGCCTGCAACCGGCGGTGCACCGGGGTGAAGATGATGGCCAGGATGGTGCCCCAGAACACCGCGCCGTAGAACGGCAGCAGCAGCCAGGCGAAGGCGATGCTGACCACCGCCAGCAGTATCAGGAACGTCCGGTTTTCCAGTTTCGAATCGAGCATGTGCAATCCCATCTGCCGAGAGTGGCCTGCACATTAGTCAGCAGATGGGTGGCGAAGTGCAACCCGGCGCGAGACTGGCGCCCCAGAGGCTCAGCCGACGGACGGTAGCAATGTCTGTAAAGAAAATCGCACAGCCGCCGATATTTCCGAACATCCCCAAGGTTCCCGCAGAGGACACCCCCATGCCCTTCCGTCGCCTCTCCATCCAGTGGAAGATCACCCTGCTCGCCGGCCTGTGCCTGCTCGGCGTGGTCTCGCTGCTCGCCGGCCTCTCGATCTTCCGCATGCAGCACAGCACCGCGCTGGTGAAGGAATCCAGCACGCACATGCTGGACGATGCCGCCGAAGCCCGCCTGCGCGCCCGTGGGGAAATCCAGGCGATGCGCATCCAACGCTACTTCAGCGACGCCTACCGCTACGCACAGAGCTTCGCCCGCCAGGCCCTGGCCATGCGCCAGCTCGCCGCCCAGCGCGGCCTGGACACCCTAGCCCTGCGTGAGGAGCTGAACCGGCAGATGCGCGACGCGGTGGCGGCCAACCCCGAACTGCTCGGCCTGTACCTCGCCTTCGAGCCCGACGCCCTCGACGGCCATGACGCGCAGGCCGAAGGCCGCACGGAGATCGGCAGTAACGAAAAGGGGCGTTTCTCGCAATACTGGGCGCAGGCCACCCCCGGCAAACTGGAAGCCGAGCCGATGGACGAGAAGATGCTCGCCGACACCAGCCCCGGCCCCAGCGGCGCGGCCTACAACGCCTGGTACACCTGCCCGAAGGCCGCCGGCAAGACCTGCGTGCTGGAGCCCTACGTCGACGAAGTGGGCAACCGCAAGATCCTCATGACCAGCATCGCCCTGCCCCTGCGGGTGGACGGCAAGCTGGTTGGCGTGCTGGGCGTGGACATCGCCCTCGACCGCCTGCAGGAAATCGCCCATGAAGGCAGCCAGGAACTCTACGAAGGCCAGAGCCGCGTCGCCATCGTCAGCCCCGCCGGCCTGCTCGCCGGCTACAGCGCCGACGCCGGCAAGCTCGGCAAGAAGCTGCAGGAGGTCTACCCCGCTCAGGGCGGGCAGCTGCTGCAACTGCTCGGAGCCGACCAGCACAAGGTCCTCGAACACGACAGCGAACTGCGCGCCCTGCAACCGCTGCGCCCGATCCCCGATGCCGACGCCTGGGGCGTGCTCATCGACGTGCCGCTGCAGGCCCTGCAGGGCCCGGCGGTGAAACTGCAGCAGGAGCTGGACCAGCAACGCACCCAGGGCACCGTCGTCGAACTCGGCCTGGGCCTGCTCGCCGCCCTGCTCGGCCTGCTGCTGGTATGGCTGACCGCCCGCGGCGTGACGCGCCCGATCCTCGGCGTGGCCGGCATGCTGCGCGACATCGCCAGCGGCGAGGGCGACCTGACCCAGCGCCTGAAGTACCAGGGCCAGGACGAACTGGGCGAGCTGGCCGGCTGGTTCAACCGCTTCCTCGACAAGCTGCAGCCGATCATCCGCGACGTGAAATCCTCGGTGCAGGACGCCCGCGCCACCGCCGACCAGTCCGCCGCGCTGTCGACCCAGACCAGCGCCGGCATGCAGCAGCAGTTCCGCGAGATCGAGCAGGTGGCCACCGCCTCCCAGGAAATGAGCGCCACCGCCCACGACGTGGCCAACAGCGCGGCCATGGCCGCCGACGCCGCCCGCGGTGCCGACGGCGCCACCCGCGACGGCCTGGCGGTGATCGACCAGACCACCCGCGCCATCGACGAACTGGCCCGCGACATGAGCCAGGCGATGACCCAGGTCGAGGGCCTGGCGGCCAGCAGCGAGCAGATCGGCTCGGTGCTGGAAGTGATCCGCGCCATCGCCGAGCAGACCAACCTGCTGGCGCTCAACGCCGCCATCGAAGCGGCCCGCGCCGGCGAGGCCGGACGCGGCTTCGCTGTGGTAGCCGACGAAGTACGCAACCTGGCCAAGCGCACCCAGGACTCGGTGGAGGAAATCCGCCAGGTGATCGAAGGCCTGCAGAACGGCACCCGCGAGGTGGTCCATGCCATGCACAGCAGCCACCAGCAGGCCCAGGGCAGCGTCAGCCAGGTCGAGCAGGCGGTAGCGGCGTTGCAGCGCATCGGCGAAGCGGTGGGGGTGATCAACGACATGAACCTGCAGATCGCCAGCGCCGCCGAGGAACAGAGCGCGGTGGCCGAGGAGATCAACCGCAACGTGGCCGGCATCCGCGACGTGACCGAATCGCTGTCCGGCCAGGCCCAGGAGTCGGCGCAGATCAGCCAGTCGCTGAACGACCTGGCGAATCACCAGCAGGGGTTGATGGGGCAATTCCGAGTGTGACCTGCGGACTCCCATACACCCGTAGGATGGCGTTGAGCGAAGCGATACCCATCACCCCGCCCGCACATGGGTTTCGCAAGCTCAACCCATCCTACGAAAAGCGCCTCGGCGCAGGGGCGTAGGGCGCATAACCGTTCGCGGTTATCCGCCGCTGGCCGAAACACCGATGCCTCGGTCCCACACACAACCCCCGTAGGATGGCGTTGAGCGAAGCGATACCCATCACCCCGCCCGCATGGGTTTCGCAAGCTCAACCCATCCTACGAAGAGCGCCTCGGCGCAGGGACGTAGGGCGCATAACCGTTCGCGGTTATCCGCCGCTGGCCGAAACACCGATGCCTCGGTCCCACACACAACCCCCGTAGGATGGCGTTGAGCGAAGCGATACCCATTACCCCGCCTGCATGGGTTTCGCAAGCTCAACCCATCCTACGAAGAGCGCCTCGGCGCAGGTCGACAAGCCCGCCCGTGTTTTCCTGGAACCCACAAAAAACGCCGTTTTCCATGACGGGAAACGGCGTTCTTTCTCGAACCGCGGGCCATCGCCGGCCCGCCGGCATTACCGGCTGAGCTGGCGGTTCGATGCCTTGAGGAACTCCTGCTTCAGGTCCTCGTAGGTGTGCACCGCCGGGAACTGCGGGAACTCGCGGATGACGTTCTCCGGCGCATGGAACAGGATGCCGGCGTGGGCTTCGCTGAGCATGGTGGTGTCGTTGTACGAGTCGCCTGCGGCGATCACGCGGTAGTACAGGCTCTTGAGGGCGATCACCGACTGGCGCTTGGGGTCCTTCTGGCGCAGCTGGTAGCCGACCACGCGGTCGGTCTCGTCGGTGACCAGCTTGTGGCACAGCAGGGTCGGGAAGCCCAGCTGGCGCATCAGCGGCTGGGAGAACTCGTAGAAGGTGTCGGAGAGGATCACCACCTGGAAGCGCTCGCGCAGCCAGTCGACGAACTCCACCGCGCCTTCCAGCGGCTTCAGGGTGGCGATCACTTCCTGGATGTCGGCCAGTTTCAGGCCGTGCTCGTCGAGGATGCGCAGGCGCTGCTGCATCAGCACGTCGTAGTCGGGGATATCGCGGGTAGTCGCCTTGAGCGCTTCGATACCGGTTTTTTCAGCGAAGGCGATCCAGATTTCCGGGACCAGTACCCCTTCCAGGTCGAGACAGGCGATTTCCACGAACGATTCCCCGCAGGTTTGGACAGAAGGCGGCACTCTAGCGGCTCGCCCGGGCCGGCGCAACGCGGCACTTATACTCAAAGAACACAGTCGACCTTCCTGATGGTTATTTAGGGGCATATCCCTGCCTTTGTTAAGATCGGCAGCCTTATAGCGCACCGCGCAAGTACAAGTGGAAAACCGCCTGATGAGCCATCCGTTCGACGTCGCCGAAATCGCCGCGACCTATGCCAGCAAGTCCCCCCAGGACATCCTCAAGTTCGCCTTCGAGCACTTCGGCGACGACCTGTGGATCTCCTTCAGCGGCGCCGAGGACGTGGTGCTGCTGGACATGGCCTGGAAGATCAACAAGAACGTCAAGGTGTTCAGCCTGGACACCGGCCGCCTGCACCCGGAGACCTACCGCTTCATCGAGCAGGTGCGCGAGCACTACGGCATCGCCATCGAGGTCATGACCCCCGATCCGCGCCTGCTGGAGCCCTTCGTCAAGGAAAAGGGCCTGTTCAGCTTCTACAAGGACGGCCACGGCGAGTGCTGCGGCATCCGCAAGATCGAGCCGCTCAAGCGCAAGCTCGCCACCGTCAGCGCCTGGGCCACCGGCCAGCGCAAGGACCAGAGCCCCGGCACCCGCAGCCAGGTGGCGGTGGTCGAGCTGGACGGCGCCTTCTCCACGACGGAAAAGCCGCTGTACAAGTTCAACCCGCTGGCCAGCATGAGCAGCGAGGACGTCTGGGCCTACATCCGCATGCTGGAGATCCCCTACAACAGCCTGCACGAGCGCGGCTTCATCAGCATCGGCTGCGAGCCCTGCACCCGCCCGGTGCTGCCCAACCAGCACGAGCGCGAAGGCCGCTGGTGGTGGGAGGAAGCCACCCAGAAGGAATGCGGCCTGCACGCCGGCAACCTGATCAGCAAGGGTTGAGCGCGTCGCCGGCGGGTTTTCCGCCGGCGCCGCAGCGCTTAAGGTAGGCCCTGCCCCTACCGCAAGAGGAAAGCCCCATGCGCATCACCATGGTCAAGAAGGTCCTGGCCGACGGCGAGGACTGCGGCAAGTGCAAGGACGTGCAGCAACGCCTGGAGAAAGGCGGCTACCTGCCGCGCATCGACCGCGTGCTGGTGGCCGACGAACGCAACCCGGGCAGCGCCGGCTGGATGGTCGCCGCCCAGTATGGCGTGGACAGCGCGCCCTTCTTCGTAGTGCGCCACGACGACGGCCGCGAGCAGGTGTTCACCGTGTTCATGAGCTTCCTCCACGAGATTCTCGAAGGCCGCGGCCCGGCGCCGCAGGACTCGCCCGAGGCACTGGCCGAGCTGGCCCTGCGCAGCGACCTCGACCGACTCTGATCGCCTCCGTCCCGGCTTAATGCCGTCTTCAGGCTCCGACGCCTATAGTCCTGCGTGCCCTCTTACAAGAATCGACCATGCCCACCTTGCTCCCTACTCCCGGCCCCAGCCTGCTGGAGGCGCTCGACCGCCAGGCGTTCCTCGCCATCAACGCCACCGCGCAGACGCCAGCCTGGCTGATCGACGCCGCGCGCTTCATCGCCACCGTGCCGCTCTACCTGTTGCCGCTGGCGTTGCTGTACCTGTGGTGCCGGAGTGACCACGGCCTGCGCGGCCGCCTGCTGCGCGCCCTGGGCGTGACCTCGCTGGCGCTGGGGCTCAGCCTGCTGATCGGCCAGCTCTGGCCGCACCCGCGCCCCTTCGCCATAGGCCTGGGCCACGCCTGGCTGGCCCACGCCGCCAACGCCTCCTTCCCCAGCGACCACCTGACCCTCTTCGCCGGCTGCGCTCTCAGCCTGCTGTTCGACGATGCCTGGCTGCTGGGTGCGTTGATCGGCGCCGTCGGCCTGGCGGTGGGCTACGCGAGGGTCTACCTGGGCATCCACTCCCCGCTGGACATGCTCGGCGCGCTGGCCGTGGCGGCGGTGAGCAACAGCCTGGTCTGGCTGCTCTGGCAGCGCCACGGCGGCACGTTGACCGCCCAGGCCGAGACGCTATACCGACGCGTTCTGGCGCCGGCAATCAGCCGGGGGTGGTTGCGTCACTGAATGCGCCTGGCGAGCGGCATGGTTTCGGTCGTGAACCTGGCCTCGAGCGCCGCTTTCTATCTTGTCATTCCCGCGAACGCGGGACGCAGCTTCATCGCGAACAGCGCTTGCGCTGGCCCGAAGGGGAATAACCCAGAGACGTCTTGTTTGGGTGTAGCGCGCCGCTCCGAGTGTTCGGATGTCTCTTGTTTCGCCCCCTCGGGCGAGTCCCTTTTGTCAATCGGTGGAAGGCCACCCCCGCAAAAAGGAACCAAAAAGGCTTGCCCCGCATACGGGCCCGATGGAGCCGGGCTACCCTCGCGAATTCCCCCGCCACGGAGGCCCGAACTAGGCGTCCCCCCCCCGAGCGTACGTCCCTGTAGCCCATCGGGGCTCTCGCGACATCCATGTCGCATGACCTCCTGAGCGCCGGTTTCGCTCGGCCTGCTGAAGGGGCGTTCGGAGTGCGCGGAGGTTTCTCTGGAAGTCCCAAAAGCAAGAGCGGCGTGCTTTTGCTCTTCGTAGGAGCGAGCTTGCTCGCGAAGGGAGTTTCCCGGCGATATAGATGTTTGGGATCGACTCCGTTCCCTCTCCCTAACCCTCTCCCTGAAGGGAGAGGGGACCGTTGGGCAGAGCTGGATGTTATGGCGTTAGCCGGCAGCTCCGGTGCTTCCGGCTAAATCCGTTGTCGACGGTGGCACGGACAGCCCCCTCTCCCGCTTGCGGGAGAGGGTTGGGGAGAGGGCGCTCTTGAACCCAACACCTACCCCACCTAACCCCCGCCAATCCCCACCCGTTTCACACCAGCCTCAGTAAACCGGCAGCTCGATCCCCTCGAACAGCTCATCCAGCTCAGCCTTGTTGTGGCACTGCACCGCCTTGGCCAGCAACTCGCGAGTCAGGTGCGGAGCGAACTTCTCGATGAAGTCGCACATGAAGCCGCGCAGGAAGGTGCCGCGGCGGAAGCCGATCTTGGTCACGCTGGATTCGAACAGGTGGCTGGCGTCGAGCATCACCAGGTCGCTGTCCAGTTTCGGGTCCACCGCCATGTGCGCCACGATGCCCACGCCCAGGCCCAGGCGCACGTAGGTCTTGATCACGTCGGCGTCGGCGGCGGTGAACACCACCTTGGGCACCAGGCCGCGCTGGTTGAAGGCCTCGTCCAGCTTGGAGCGGCCGGTGAAGCCGAACACGTAGGTGACGATCGGCTGCTCGGCGAGCAGTTCCAGGGTCAGCTTCGGCACCTTGGTCAGCGGGTGGCCCTGGGGCACGATCACGCAGCGGTTCCAGCGATAGCAGGGCATCATGATCAGGTCGCCGAACAGCTCCAGGGCCTCGGTGGCGATGGCGAAGTCGACGGTGCCGTCGGCGGCCATCTCGGCGATCTGCATGGGCGTGCCCTGGTGCATGTGCAGGGAGACGTCCGGGTACTGCTTGATGAAGCCGCTGATCACGCTCGGCAGCGCGTAACGCGCCTGGGTGTGGGTGGTGGCGATGGACAGGGTGCCCTTCTTCTCGTTGGAGAATTCCTGGGCGATCTGCTTGATGCTCTCGACCTTGCGCAGGATCTCGCCGGCGGTGTTGATGATGCGCTCGCCGGCGGGGGTGACGCGGGTCAGGTGCTTGCCGCTGCGGGCGAAGACTTCCACGCCCAGTTCGTCTTCCAGCAGGCGGATCTGCTTGCTGATGCCCGGCTGCGACGTGTACAGGCTCTGCGCGGTGGCGGAAACGTTAAGGTCGTGGTGCGCGACTTCCCAGATATAGCGCAGTTGCTGAAGCTTCATGGAGATTCCTCGAAATGGATGTCGCGGCCCGCGACCCGGGCTCTGCTTTTATAACCATATTAATGGTTTGAGGAATAAAGTTAGACGTTTTTTTCGAGCTTGCCTACTACGTCCCCTCTGGCAACATCCCGGCACCCCACGGACACCGGGAAAAGTGCGCGGCAGAGCGCCGCATCCGTTCGTCGCGCAGCCGCCTTCAGCTGCGGTGCTGCAGCATGGGCACCAGGTAGACCGGCACTTCCGCCAGCTGCACCACCCGTGCGGCGGTACGCCCCAGAGGCGTGTTCATGCCCTCGCCATGGCTGTGGCTGCCGGCGACTATCAGGTCCACGGCCAGGCGCTGCGCCTCGTCGAGGATCACCTGTGGCGGGTCGCCCTGCAGCACGCGCACCGAACGGATCATGTCCGACTCCTCGTGCAGTTCGCCGAGTTCGTCGCGAAAGCCTTCCATCACCCGCCGCTCGATGTTGCCCATGACGGTGCTCAAACCGCTGCTGCGCAGCTCGGCGAGGGTGTCGGCATCCAGGTAGGTCTGCAGCACGGAGTCGGCGAACAGCCCCATCGGCTCCACGGCGTGCACCACGTGGATCTCGGCGTCGTAGGCGCGGGCGAGGGACATGGCGTGCTGGAGGACGTACGGGGCGTAGAGACCAAGGTCGGTAGCGTAGAGAATCGATCGGATCATGCGGCCTCCTACTGCCTCGGCGGCGGGCCTCTGAGCAGAGTAGCAGCAAGCGGCCGAGGCCGCGCTAGCTGGCCGTCTGCGGCTCGTTGCTGACGCCGTGGGGCACGTGGCCGGTGGCGACCACCTCCCGGGCCCGCTCGCAATGCCCGGGCTGGTCGTCGAAGAACACGTCGGCGCTGAAGGCCTCGAGGAACGCCGACTTGTCCAGGCCGCCGAGGAACAGCGACTCGTCCAGGCGGATGTCCCATTCGCGCAGGGTGCGGATGACGCGCTCGTGGGCCGGCGCCGAGCGCGCGGTGACCAGCGCCGTACGGATCGGGCAGGATTCCTGGGGGAAGGCCTGCTGCACGCGGTTCAGCGCCGCCAGGAAGGGCTTGAACGGGCCGCCGCCCAGCGGCTCGCGGGCGGACGCCTGCTCGCGCGTCTGGAAGGCCTCCAGGCCGCCCTGCTGGAACACCCGCTCGGCCTCGTCGGAGAACAGCACGGCGTCGCCGTCGAAGGCGAAGCGCAGTTCGCCGGCGGTCTCGCGGCGGGCCCCGGCGGAGAGGATGGTGGCCGCGGCGAAGCCGTTCTCCAGGGCGCTGCGCACATCCTCGACGTGGGTGGAGAGGAACAGGTGGCAACCGAACGCCGCCAGGTAGGGATAAGGGCTGCGCCCGCCGACGAAGGCCGCGCGGGAGATGCCCAGGCCATGCTGCTGGATGGAGTTGAACACCCGCAGGCCGGTGTCGGCGCTGTTGCGCGAGACCAGCACCACTTCCACCAGTTGCCGGCCGAGCATCTCGTTGAGCCCCAGCAGCTTCTGCACCAGGGCGAAGGCGTCCCCGGGCGACAGCACCTCGTCCTCGTGGGCGATCTGGTACTGCCGGTAGGCCTCCACGCCTTCGGATTCGTAGATGCGGTGGCTCTCGTCCAGGTCGAACAGCGCCCGCGAGGAGATCGCCACCACCAGCTTGTCGCCCAGCCCCTTGCCCATTGCCCGTTCCCCCGTGATGGATCAGCGCGCCTGGTTGCGCGCGTCGATGAAGCGTAGCGCCCGTTGCAGCGCCTCGATGCGCGGCATCGCCACCCCGGCGGCGGCCGCCGCGGCCAGGGGCGCGTCGTAGATCGCCTGCAGCTCCAGCGGCCGGCGCTGGGCGAAGTCGTGGTACATGCTCGGCAGGTAGTCGGGCATGCGTTCGGTCGCGCTCAGCATCGCCGCCGGGTAGCCGGCCGGCAACTCATGGCCGCAGGCGGCCGCCCCGGCCATCACCTCGTCCATGATGGCGGCGATCAGCGCGCGGCTGTCGGCGTTGGCCATCAGCGCCCGGGTGCCGCTGTCCAGCAGCACCGACAGGCCGTTGTAAGGGACGTTCCATACCAGCTTCTGCCAGCGCGCGTGCTCCAGCGCCGGCATCGCCACGGAATCCAGCCCGGCCTGGCGGAACAGCGCCGCGCCCTCCTCGGCGATGGCCTGGCCGACGGCAGCGGCGGCCGGCCCGCTGTGGTAGCCCAGGTGCACCGCACCCAGGGCCTGGTGTTCGATCACTCCTGGCGCGGAACGGTGCACGCAGATGTAGCAGAGCCCGCCGAGCAGGTGCAGCGCGTCCGGCAACAGCGGGCGCAGGCCCTCCTCCACCGCCAGGCCGTTCTGCAGCAGCAGGACCTTGGCGCCCGGCGCCGCGGCGCGGGCGATCAGCGGCGCCAGTTCGGCGTTGCTGGTGGTCTTGGCGCCCACCAGCAGCCAGTCGCACGGCGGCAGGTCGGCGACGTCGTGGTAGGCCTGCACCGGAGCCAGGCCCAGGGCGCCGTGCACCTGGCTGTTCAGGCGCAGGCCGTGCTCGGCCACCGCGGCGTATTCGCTGCGCAGCAGGAAGTGCACATCGAAGCCGGCGCGGGCCAGCATCAGGCCGTAGAAACCGCCGATGGCGCCAGTGCCGATCACGCCGATGCGGACGGGGGAAACAGTCATTCAGGGCAACTCCTCGGGAATGCGCAAGGCCGCGGCGCGCAGGGCCTGGGCCAGTGGGCCGGCGCGCAGGGGCGCGTCGAGGCGGCCATGGAAGGCGCCGTCGCGCACCAGGAACAGCGCCGGCAGGTGGAAGACTTCATAACGCTCGACCAGGCCGCCATTGCGCCCGGCATCGACCCAGCACAGGCGCCGCACCGGCAGCCCCATGCCCGGCAACTGCGCGCGGGCCCAGCGGCAGGAAGCGCAGCCCTCGGCGCTGAACACCAGCAGCGAGTCGCCGGGCAACTCGAGCAACCGGTGATCGGCATCCAGGTCGGTGAGTTCCAGCGACGGCACTATACTTTGCCCAATGCCAACGCCAAAAAGATTGCAGTCGGAGCCTTCCGTCATGCGACAGTTCCTGCGTCACCCCTGTGATCTACCGGTGGAGCTGGTGGTCCGCAGGCAGCTCTTCCTGCCGCGCCAGCGCCTGTACAATATCAGCCTCGGCGGGGTGGCCTGCAACGCCCCGCGCGGTTTCCGCCGCGGCACCGCGGTCGAGCTGCGCATCCCGCTGCTGGGCGACGCCGCGCGCTACCCCGGCGTGGTGGCCTGGAGCCGCAAGCTCAGCGACGACTACCTGGTGGGCGTGGCCTTCCTCGACGAAGACACCCTGTTCCGCGCGCGCATGGTCGAACAGGTCTGCCAGATCGAGCACTTCCGCCGCCAGCGCGAGCGCGAAAGCGGGCAGGCGCAGCCGGTGGAAGACACGGCGCTGGAGTGGATCGCCTGCAACGCCGCCGACTTCCCCCTGTTCTGCGCCATCTGAAACGCCGCCAAACCCCGTCATCCGGGCATTTTCCCGCTGCCTGCCCATTGTCGAGCCGGCGTCCGACGCGTTAAGGTTCGACTTCCCCTTAGCGAGATTCATGCCTGCGCCCCATCGCATGGGGGGTTCCTGGCGGCCGGCACCCGTGACCTGACTGAGTACCACGATGGCTGATTTACAGATCGACGACCTTAACGTTGCCTCCAACGAGACCCTGATCACGCCGGAGCAGCTCAAGCGCGAAATCCCCCTGACCGACGCCGCCCGGCAGACCGTCGCCCATGGCCGCCAGGTCGTCCGCGACATCCTCGATGGCAAGGACCACCGCCTGTTCGTGGTGATCGGCCCCTGCTCCATCCACGACGTCAAGGCCGCCCACGAATACGCCGAGCGCCTCAAGGTCCTGGCCGCCGAAGTCGCCGACACCCTGTTCCTGGTAATGCGCGTGTACTTCGAGAAGCCGCGCACCACCGTGGGCTGGAAAGGCCTGATCAACGACCCCTACCTGGACGACTCCTTCAAGATCCAGGACGGCCTGCACATCGGCCGCCAGCTGCTGCGCGACCTGGCCGAGATGGGCCTGCCCACCGCCACCGAGGCGCTCGACCCGATCTCCCCGCAGTACCTGCAGGACCTGATCAGTTGGTCGGCCATCGGCGCGCGCACCACCGAATCCCAGACCCACCGCGAGATGGCTTCCGGCCTGTCCTCCGCGGTCGGCTTCAAGAACGGCACCGACGGCAGCCTGACCGTGGCGATCAACGCCCTGCAGTCGGTCTCCAGCCCGCACCGTTTCCTCGGCATCAACCAGGAAGGCGGCGTGTCCATCGTCACCACCAAGGGCAACCGCTACGGCCACGTGGTGCTGCGCGGCGGCAACGGCAAGCCGAACTACGACTCGGTGAGCGTGGCCCTGTGCGAGCAGGAGCTGAACAAGGCCAAGGTGCCGCTGAACGTGATGGTCGACTGCAGCCACGCCAACTCCAACAAGGACCCGGCCCTGCAGCCGCTGGTGATGGACAACGTCGCCAACCAGATCGTCGAGGGCAACAACTCCATCGTCGGCCTGATGGTGGAAAGCCACCTGGGCTGGGGCAACCAGCCGATCCCGAAGGACCTCTGCCAGCTGCAGTACGGCGTCTCCGTCACCGACGCCTGCATCGACTGGGAAACCACCGAGAAGGCCGTGCGCAGCATGCACGCCAAGCTCAAGGACGTGCTGCCCAAGCGCCAGCGCGGCTGAATCGGACGCAACGAAAAACGCCGGGCATTGCCCGGCGTTTTCATGGGTGCTGGCGGCTCAGGCCATGCGGTCGGCGTGGCGCGGATGGCGCTCCAGGTAGCGCTCGACGTAGGAGCAGGAGGGAATCACGCTGTAGCCCTTGCGCTCGGCGTACTGCAGCGCGTGCTCGGTGAGCGCCGCGGCGATGCCGCGGCCGCGCAGGCTGTCGGGCACGAAGGTGCGGTAGATGTCCAGCGTCTGCTTGCCCAGATCCATGTAGGCCAGGTAGGCACGATGACCGTCCACCGTCGTGACGAACTGGTGGCTGGACTCATCATGATGGATGGACAACGACTCACTCACTTGCACTCTCCTCTTGCGCGTCTCACAACTCGACGCGCACCTGATTGATCTTGTTCAGGCGGAGGTTCATCTCGGCCGAGCCCGTCCCCATGAGGACCGTGATATAGACTCGTCCGTTCTCCACCTTGTGCAGTACACCCTGATAATAGGCACCATCGAAGGTGATGAACTGCAGGCGCTTGCCGGTGTACTGGGCAAGGCTGTCGATACTGACGAAGCCATATTGCTGCGTTCTCTTCTCCGACTCAACCGTTTCTTCGGCCGAAATCTTATGCGTGGCCGAATCGGCGGTGACCCTGTGCTTCAGCGGGTCGACCCAGGCGAAGCCGATCGGGTTCACCGCCTGCTGGTTCACCAGCACCACCGGGCGCAGCATGCCGACCACGTCCTTGGCCTCGAAGAACTGCAACCCGCTCCAGGTCATGCCCTCGCTGGGGTTGAGTTCCAGGCGCAGCGACTGCGGGTCGGCCAGGTAGCGGGCGTAGGCGTCGAGCAGCGGCTGGTCCAGCGCCACGCGCTGGCTGCGCATGGCCTTGTCGAACTGCGCCAGGGCCTGCTTGAGGTACTCCTCGCGCTTGATGCCCAGGCGCGCGGCGCAGAATTCCTGGACCTTGCGCTGGTACTGGTTGTCGTCCAGCTCGACGGTCACCTGGGACACCCGCGGCGGGTTCACGCGCATGTCGCCGGGGCGTTCGGAGACGTTGCTCAGGGACATGCCGACGCGGGTGTCGAGCATGCCGCGGGCGTCCGAGCGCAGGTTGAAGGTCAGCTTCTGCGCGCCGGGCTCGAACAGGTACGAGAACTCGATGTCCGACTCCAGGGTGCGGTAGCCCATCTGCAGCAGCTCGTCGGAGCCGATGTTGCGGATGTTGCCGCAGGCCACCTCGCTCATGGCGGTGAACACGCTGCTCTCCGCCGGCTGCTGGTACAGCGCCTGCATGAATGGGCCGTGCACCTGCAGCTCGACGCCGGTGAGTTCCATGGCCATCTGCTTGGGCAGCTTGCCCTCGGCCAGGCGCTCCTTGAAGCTCAGCAACTCGCGCAGGCCGTTGAACCTGAGCTGGGCATGGGCCACCTTCAGGCTGTCGCGGGCGGCCGGCACGCGGATCTCCACGTTCTTCAGGCCGACGCGGCCGTCGAAGGAAGAGGAAATCCCGCCGTAGGTGATCTCCACCATCGGCGACAGGCGCGCCACGGCGTCGTCGACGATGCTGCGCACGGACAGCCACAGCGACACCTTGATGATGAGCGCGACGGCCACGATGCCGAGCAGGCCCCACTTGAGCAGTTTCGACATTCGGAAGGACTTCCCTGTAAGCGGATTGATACGGACGGCGGTGCTGGCAGCTTAACAGCACGGCCTGCGCGCCTCCACGCACACCCCGCGAAATTCACCGGCTCACCCATCGGAGAGTGAAGTCCGTCGCAAAACCGCGGTGACCGGCCGGTCGGACACAGTGCTTTACGGTCGCCGTGGCCGCCAGTATGTTCTGCGCCACGCCCTTTTTCCGGATGTCCTGCCATGAGTGAACTGATCAGCTATCAACTCGACGACGGCGTCGCCACCCTGACCCTCGCCAACGGCAAGGTGAATGCCATCTCCCCTGCCGTGATCGAGGCCTTCAACCAGGCGCTGGACCGTGCCGAGCAAGACCGCGCGGTGGTGATCCTCACCGGCCAGCCGGGCATCCTTTCCGGCGGCTACGACCTCAAGGTGATGACCTCCGGCCCGGAGAACGCCGTGGCCCTGGTGGCCGCCGGTTCGACCCTGGCCCGGCGCATGCTGGCCCATCCCTACCCGATCATCGTCGCCTGCTCCGGCCACGCGGTGGCCAAGGGCGCCTTCCTGCTGCTCTCGGCGGACTACCGCATCGGCGTCGACGGCCCCTTCCAGATAGGCCTGAACGAAGTGGCCATCGGCATGACCATGCACCACGTGGGCATCGAACTGGCCCGCGACCGCCTGCGCAAGTCGGCCTTCAACCGTTCGGTGATCAACGCCGAGATGTTCGCCCCGCAGGAGGCCATGGCCGCCGGCTTCCTGGACAAGGTGGTGAGCGCCGAGGAACTGCTGGACACCGCCCGCGCCGCCGCCCAGCAGCTGAAGAAACTGAACATGACCGCGCACCGCAACACCAAGCTGAAGGTGCGCCGGCAACTGCTGGAAACCCTCGACCAGGCCATCGAGAAGGACAAGCAGCACCTGGGCTGAAGTGCTCCTACGCCGCCCCACTGTTCCTACAGGTGCGGGGGAAATGCCGTGCCTCACGAAGCGCATAGGGGCACGGAATCGAGCGAGCAGGCCTGCGGCCCCCTCACCCTAACCCTCTCCCGGAGGGAGAGGGGACCGTTCGGCGTGCGTTGGTGTTTCGGCGTTAGCCGGCTAGCGCAGGGGTTGCCGGCTGAAACCAGGCCTTCTCTCGGCACGGACTGGCCCCCTCTCCCTCCGGGAGAGGGCTGGGGTGAGGGGAAAGCCCGAGCGCCGATGCCATTCCCCTGTAGGAGCGCGCCCTGCGCGCGATTTCGCGGGCAGGGCCCGCTTACAGGTGCAGGGGAAATGCCGTACCTCACGAAGCGCATAGAGGCACGGAGTCGAGCGAGCAGGCCTGCGGCCCCCTCACCCTAACCCTCTCCCGGAGGAAGAGGGGACCGTTCGGCGTGCGTTGGTGTTTCGGCGTTAGCCGGCTAGCGCAGGGGTTGCCGGCTGAAACCAGGTCTTCTCTCGGCGCGGACTGGCTCCCTCTCCCTCCGGGAGAGGGCTGGGGTGAGGGGAAAGCCCGAGCGCCGATGCCATTCCCCTGTAGGAGCGCGCCCTGCGCGCGATTTCGCGGGCAGGGCCCGCTTACAGGTGCAGGGGAAATGCCGTACCTCACGAAGCGCATAGGGGCACGAAATCGAGCGAGCAGGCCTGCGGCCCCCTCACCCTAACCCTCTCCCGGAGGGAGAGGGGACCGTTCGGCGTGCGTTGGTGTTTCGGCGTCAGCCGGCTAGCGCAGGGGTTGCCGGCTGAAACCAGGCCTTCTCTCGGCACGGACTAGCCCCCTCTCCCTCCGGGAGAGGGCTGGGGTGAGGGGAAAGCCCGAGCGCCGATGCCATTCCCCTGTAGGAGCGCGCCCTGCACGCGATTTCGCGGGCAGGGCCCTACGGTTCCAGGAAGCACGGCTTCTCGTAGGATGGCGTTGAGCGAAGCGATACCCATCAGCGCAACCGCATGGGTTTCGCAAGCTCAACCCATCCTACGAAGAGCACCTAGGCGCAAGACAGTTGCTCCTACGGGGCGCCTCGAATAGTTACGAAAAAGGCAAAACTGATTAAGCCCGTTCAGTCTTTTTCAAAAATTATTGCGCGTTAACCTATTGATGAACCCACAGGAAAAGCAACCAACGAGGTGTTCATCATGAAACTCCAACTGATCGCCACTGCCCTCCTCGCCAGCGCCACTCTGCTCGGTGCCCAGTCCGGCTTCGCCGAAGAATCGCCGCTGATGCAGAACCGCATGGTCAACCTGAACCAGGCCGCGCTGCAGCATCAGGCCGAGCGGACCGCCAGCCAGCAGCACGACGCTACCCCCGCCCACCAGGGCTGACCGGCGCTCGCCGGCATTCCGACGGCCCCACGCGCCCCGGCTCCGGGACGCGCCAGGCCGCCGGCCACGCCTCAGCCGAGCTTCTCGTCGGCGGCGACTCCCTTGCGATAGACCGCATAGACCACTACGGGGATGTCCAGATGGCCGAGATACCTGTCCAGCAACGGTCGCACATCCTTCCAGTCCAGCCCGCCGACACCGGTGGCCAGGCACGGCAGCGCCAGGCTGCGGACGCCCTCCCCCTCGACGTACTTCGCCAGCTCCCGCAGGCAGTGCCCGACGTTCTCCAGACTGGCCTTGGCCGGCTTGGCGCTACGCCCGCTGCCCTGCATGTCCTGGGTCAGCAGGTTGACGATGCCGCGGGTCGAACCGTCGGCGTCCACCCCCGACCAGGCCCAGATGGAGCCCGGCGCGGGCGCCGAGGCATGGGCCGCATGACGGTAGTCGCGGACCAGCGACGGCCAGCGCTCGCGCAGGGCCAGGGCCAGGCCGCTGTCGAACGGGTCCTGGGGCGCGATGCCATGGGCGATGACCTGGGCCTTGCTCAGCAGAATGTCGCCTTCAACTTCTCGAATCATGAATCTTTCCTTGCTCGGTGGAGTACCTCGGAAGCCTTGCCTTGCGCTCCCGTCAACTTTCACGTTACGCCTGGCCGCACCGCGAACCTTGACCCGCATCAAGGCCGCATCCCCCTCGCGGCGGTCGGCAAACCATCAATTCCACCGATAGTTGAAAGCAACGAACTTCGTTATTCCATCGACCAGACTGCTGGGAAACTGGCCCCACTCCCACTTCCGGCAGCCACCGCCATGCACCGTTCCACCGCCCGCACCCTGCGCAACGGCGCCCTCGCCAGCATCGGCCTGTACAGCATCGTGGTCCTGGTGGCGCTGGCCCTGAGCGGCGGCTTCCAGGGCGCCCGCAACGTCCAGCCGGACGGCGTGGACAAGAGCGCACTGTTCCAGCGTTTCAACGAAGTGCTGCCCAACGCCCTGGCGGTGCTGCAGCAGAGCCTGCGCCCGCACTCCTGAACCCGCGCTGGCGGCCTGCGCCAGCTTGCCCATACTTTGCAGATCGCCGCCGGCGCCCGCCGGCACCGCCCGCCTCCGCCTGCCGGGAGAACGCGCCATGGGTCGAGTCGTCGCATCCGCCGTCTACTGCAAGGGCAAGAAGGTCGCCGATATCCCGCTGGAGGCGGGCTATCGCTGGGCCTGCCAGCCCGACCACTTCGTCTGGACCGGCCTGCAGGAACCCACGCCGGAAGAGCTGATGAACCTGCAGAAGCAGTTCAACCTGCACGAGCTGGCGATCGCCGACGCCCTGGAAAAGCACAGCCGGCCGAAGCTGGAAACCTTCGGCGACGCGCTGTTCATGGTGATCTACTCGCCGGTGCGCGCGGACAGCCGGCTGATGTTCGTGGAAACCCACCTGTTCGCCGGCATCGGCTACATCATCAGCGCCCGCCATGGCTTCTCGCAGTCGTACTCGCAGGTGCGCCAGCGCTGCGAGGCGCGCCCGCTGCTGCTGGCCCACGGCACCGACTTCGTGCTCTACGCCCTGCTCGACTTCGTGGTCGGCAACTACGAGCCGGTGGTGGAAGAGATCCGCGGCGAGATCGAGGTGCTGGAACAGCGCGCCCTGCGCACCTCGCTGAGCCAGGAGGAGATCGAGCGCATCTACGGCCTGCGCCGCGAGGTGCTCAAGCTGCGCCACTACGCGGCGCCCATGGTGGAGATCTGCCAGGAGCTGCAGCGCCTGGACTTCCCCTTCATCGACAAGCAGATGCGCCCCTACTTCCGCGACGTGGCCATCCACGTCAACCGCCTGCTGGAAGACCTCAACTCGCTGCGCGACATCGCCAGCCAGACCATCGAGGTCGGCCTGCTGCTGGAGTCCTCGCGGCAGAGCGTGGTGCAGCGCAAGTTCGCCGCCTGGGCGGCGATCCTCGGCTTGCCCACCGCGGTGGCCGGCATCTACGGGATGAACTTCGAGTACATCCCGGAGCTGCACTGGCACTACGGCTACTTCCTGGTGATGGGCCTGCTGGTGATCGGCTGCATCGGGCTGTACGTCAGCTTCAAGCAGGCGGATTGGCTCTAGCCCACCGACCGCGCCACAGCGCTTGTGTAGGATGGCATCCTGCGCGGAATGCCCTACGCCCGTGCGTCCCTGGAGCCGTAGGACCTTGTCCGCGATAGCCGGAAGTGCCGGCGCGATTCGCGGATGAGATCCGCTTACAGTTCCAGGAAGCCCCGTAGGATGGGTTGAGCGAAGCGATACCCATCACCATGGCCCGATGGGTTTCGCAAGCTCAACCCATCCTACGAAAAGCACCTCGACGCAGACAGTTGCTCCTACGAAAGGCGGTTCGCCTCGGCGCGGAAATGAAAACGCCGCTCCGGGGAGCGGCGTTGGCGGGCGCAGCGGGCTCAGGCGGCGTTCTGCTCGTCCTTTTTCCGGCCCAGCTGGACGAAGCGCATCATCCATTCGGCCACGGTGGCGCCCTGGTGCTCGCGGTCGAGGCTGTCGATGCCCTTCCGGTAGACCGGCTCGCTGAAGATTTCCCGGCGCAGGTCGAGGATCGCCTGGGAGTAGTCGGCGACGAATTCCGGGTGGCCCTGGAAGCACAGCACCTGGTCGCCGATGGCGTAGGCGGCGTTCGGGCAGAAGTCGCTGCTGGCGATGCGCCGGGCGCCCTCGGGCAGTTGGGTGACCTGGTCCTGGTGGCTGACCAGCAGGGTCAGGTCGTCCAGTTGCGGCTGCATCCACTGCGGCTGCTCTTCGATGCGGTAGTCATGGATGCCCACGCCCCAGCCCTGGTCGGCGCGCTCGGTCTTGCCACCGAGCAGCAGGGCCAGCAGCTGGTGGCCGAAGCACACGCCCAGCAGCTTGTCGCCGCGCTCGTAGCGGCTCAGCAGGTACTCCTTGAGCGTGCGGATCCAGGGTTCGTCGCCGAAGGAGTCGTACTTGCTGCCGGTCACCAGGTAGGCGTCGTAGTGCTCGCTGTCGGGCGGGTAATGGCCCTCCACCACGTTGTACACCTTGAACTCGGCGGGCACCGGTTGCTTGGCGAACAGCTGCTGGAACATCCAGCCGTAGCCGGTGTACTGGTCGATCAGCTCGGGACGCAGGATGTCGGTTTCCAGAATGCAGATTTGCAGCGTCATGTAGTGGTGGGTTCCTGAGGTTGAGCGGGCACGAACGCGCGCTTTCTTAACAAACTGCACGCTCCGTGAAAACTACACACTGTTTTTTCACGACACAAGATGACAAAGCCATTCCTTGCATCGGAATTTCAGGGGAAATACCCGAAAAACCGCCGCGCATCAATGCCGGCGGGAACGATGGCGACCGGCTGCTCAGCCGTCCCGCGCCATCCCCAGCGCCTGCGCGGCCTCCAGCACCCAGGCGTACTCGCCCTGCAGGTTGCCCAGGGCCATGGCGTGGACCTCCTCGGCGCTGCGCAGGGTGCCGTGGTAGTCGCGCTGTTCGAAGGCGAAGCAGGCATCGGCCACCACGAAGGTGCGAAAGCCCAGGTTGCCGGCGCTGCGCGCGGTGCTTTCCACCGAGTTGTTGGTGCTGACGCCGGCGATTACCAGGGTGTCGATGCCGCGCACCCGCAGCCAGCGCTCCAGGCCGCTGTTGGCGAAGGCGTCGGGGACGTTCTTCTCCAGCACCTGCTCGTGCTCCAGCGGCGCCAGCGCGTCCTGGAACTCCGCCCCCGGCTGCCCCGGCCAGAACGGCGAGCCCGGCGTGCGCGAGATGTGCCGGACGTGCAGCAGCGGCGCCCCGGCCGCGCGCCAGGCGGCCAGGAGTTCGGCGATGCGGGCTTCGGCGTGGGGGTTGTTGCGGGGGACCGGTGTGCTGGCCATGCCTTTTTGCATGTCGATGATGATCAGGGCGGGGGTGTTGGGCATGGTGGGTCCCGGGGGTGATGGGTTTCGCTGCGCTCAACGCCATCCTACGGGGGTCGTGGGGAAGAAAAAACCGGCGGTGGGGGCGGTTTCGGGGGGCGCGTCCTTGCTTTGGCTTTTGCTTTTCGTAGGAGCGAGTTTGCTCGCGAATGGTGCTCGCCTGTGACTGCGGTGTTTGGGCTGGGCGCCTTTCCCTCTCCCCAGCCCTCTCCCTGAAGGGAGAGGGGGCTTGTCCGTGCCAAGAGAAGGAATGGCCTCAACCTGAAACCACCGGCGTGTCCGGCTAACTCAAGAGCATCCGCACACACCGAATGGTCCCCTCTCCCTTCAGGGAGAGGGTTAGGGAGAGGGAGTGGAGTTCCCTCAGAACACCGCTGCCACAGGTAACTCCCGTTCACGAGCAAGAACTAGGCATCCCCCTCGCTCCTACACCAGGCCCATTCAGAAGGTCTCGTTGCGCAACGCCTTGTCCAGCAACAGCGCCGGCGGCTCGAAGCGCTCGCCATACTGCTCGGCCAGGTATTGCGCGCGGGCGATGAAGTCCTGCAGGCCGTACTGGTTGATGAACTGCAGCGCGCCGCCGCTCCAGGCGGCGAAGCCGATGCCGAAGATCGAGCCGATGTTGGCGTCGGCGGTCGATAGCAGCACGCCCTCCTCCACGCAGCGTACCGTCTCGATGGCCTGGACGAAGAGGATGCGGTCGCGCACGTCCTCGGCCGGGATCATGCCGTCGGGCTTCTCGAAGCGCTGCTTCAGCTCCGGCCACAGGTGTTTCCTGCCGTTGGCGGGGTAGTCGTAGAAGCCGCCGCCGGCCGCCTTGCCCGGGCGCTTGTACTCGTTGAGCATCAGGTCGACCACGGCGAAGGCCGGGTGCTGCGGCAGGGCCTTGCCTTCGGCTTCCAGGTCCTTGCGGGTCTGCTCGCGGATGTGGCTCATCAGGCTCAGCGAGACCTCGTCGCTGATCGCCAGCGGGCCCACCGGCATGCCGGCCTGGCGCGCCTGGTTCTCGATCATCGCCGCCGGCACGCCCTCGCCGAGCATGGCCAGGCCTTCGTTGGTGAAGGTGCCGAACACCCGCGAGGTGAAGAAGCCGCGGCTGTCGTTGACCACGATCGGCGTCTTCTTGATCTGCAACACGTAGTCGAAGGCGCGGGCCAGGGTGCCGTCGTCGGTCTTCTCGCCGCGGATGATTTCCACCAGCGGCATCTTGTCCACCGGGCTGAAGAAGTGCAGGCCGATGAACTTCTGCGGTTGCGCCACGGCCTGGGCCAGGCCGGTGATCGGCAGGGTCGAGGTGTTGGAGGCGATCACCGCGTCGGGCAGCGCGGCGGCCTCGGCGGCGGCGGTGACCTTGCCCTTGAGCGCGCGGTCCTCGAACACCGCCTCGATGATCAGGTCGCAGCCCTCGAAGTCGGCTTCGCTGGCGCTCGGCTTGATGCGGGCGAGGAAGGCATCACGCTTCTCGGCGCTCATCTGGCCCTTGCCGACCTTCTTCTCCAGCAGCGCGGCCGAGTAGGCCTTGCCCTTCTCCGCCGCTTCGATGGAGACGTCCTTGAGCACCACCTCGATGCCGGCGGCGGCCGAGACGTAGGCGATGCCCGCGCCCATCATGCCGGCGCCGAGCACACCGACCTTCTTCGTCTGCTGCTGCGGGTAGCCCTGCGGGCGCGACTTGCCGGCGTTAATCTCGTTGAGCTGGAACCAGAAGGTGCCGATCATGTTCTTCGCCACCTGGCCGGTGGTCAGCTCGGTGAAGTAGCGCGCCTCGATCAGTTGCGCGGTGTCGAAGTCCACCTGGGCACCTTCGACGGCGGCGCACATAATCTTCTCCGGCGCCGGGAAGCAGCCCTTGGTCTTGTCGCGCAGCACGCTCGGGGCGATGGCCAGCATCTGCGCCACGTTCGGGCTGGACGGGGTGCCGCCGGGGATCTTGTAGCCGGCCGTGTCCCACGGCTGCTTGGCGTTGGGGTTGGCGGCGATCCATTCGCGGGCCTTGGCCAGCATGTCTTCACGGCTGGAGGCCAACTGGTGGATCAGCCCGGCCTTGAGCGCCTGTTCCGGGCGCACCTTCTTGCCTTCGGCGAGGTACGGCAGGGCCTTTTCCAGGCCGAGCAGGCGCACCATGCGCACTACCCCGCCGCCGCCGGGCAGCAGGCCCAGGGTGACTTCCGGCAGGCCCAGTTGCACATGACTTTCGTCCAGGGCGATGCGGTGATGGCAGGCCAGGGCGATTTCCCAGCCGCCGCCCAGGGCCGCGCCGTTGATGGCGGCCACCACCGGCTTGCCGAGGGTCTCCAGGCGGCGCAGCTGGCCCTTGAGCACCAGGATGCCGGCGTAGAAGGCCGGGGCGTCGGCCTTGGTGACCTTGATCAGTTCGTTGAGGTCGCCGCCGGCGAAGAAGGTCTTCTTCGCCGAGGTCAGGATGACGCCGGCGATGGAATCCTTCTCGGCTTCCAGGCGGGCGACGGTGGCGGCCATGGCCTCGCGGTAGGCGCCGTTCATGGTGTTGGCGCTCTGGCCGGGCATGTCCATGGTCAGGACGACTATGTTGTCCTGGCCCTTTTCGTAGCGGATGGCTTCGGTCATTTTTATCTTCTTCCCAGGGTGGGGGATCGTTTCAGGGGCGTCACGAGCGAAGGTCAGGCAAGGCGGAAATTCTTCGGCAAGCGGAGTTGGCTGCAGCCAATGAGCATTCCCGGAGAATTTCCAACGCAGCATGGCCGAGCGCAGTAGCCCATGATCGATCCTTAAACGCGTTCGATGATGGTGGCTATGCCCATGCCGCCGCCCACGCAGAGGGTGGCCAGGCCGTAGCGCAGGTTGCGCCGCTCCAGTTCGTCGAGCAGGGTGCCGAGGATCATGCAGCCGGTGGCGCCCAGGGGGTGGCCCATGGCGATGGAGCCGCCGTTGACGTTGACCTTGCTCTCCGGCACGCCCATGTCCTTCATGAACTTCATCACCACCGAGGCGAAGGCTTCGTTGACCTCGAACAGGTCGATGTCGTCCACCCGCAGGCCGGCCTTGGCCAGGGCCTTGCGTGTGGCCGGCGCGGGGCCGGTGAGCATGATGGTCGGGTCGGTGCTGGTGACCGCGGTGGCGACGATGCGCGCGCGGGCCTTCAGGCCCAGCTCGCGGCCCTTGGCCTCGGAGCCGATGAGCATGGCGGCGGCGCCGTCGACGATGCCCGAGCTGTTGCCCGGGGTGTGCACGTGCTCGATGCGCTCGACGTAGCTGTACTTGCGCAGGGCGGTGGCGTCGAAGCCCATCTGCCCCATCATCTCGAAGCTCGGCTTGAGCGCGCCGAGACCTTCCAGGGTGGAGTCGGCGCGGATGAATTCGTCGTGGTCGAGGATGACGATGCCGTTCTGGTCGGTGACCGGCACCAGGGACTTGCCGAACAGCCCCTCGGCGCGGGCCTTGGCGGCCTTCTGCTGGGAGCGCAGGGCGAAGGCGTCGACATCGCTGCGGCTGAAGCCTTCCAGGGTGGCGATCAGGTCGGCGCCGATGCCCTGGGGCACGAAGCTGGTGTGCAGGTTGGTTTGCGGGTCCAGCGCCCAGGCGCCGCCGTCCGAGCCCATGGGCACCCGCGACATGGATTCCACGCCGCCCACCAGCACCAGGTCCTCGAAGCCCGAGCGCACCTTCATGGCGCCCAGGTTGACCGCCTCCAGGCCCGAGGCGCAGAAGCGGTTGATCTGCACGCCCGCCACCTGCTCGTCCCAGTCGGCGACCAGGGCGGCGGTCTTGGCGATGTCGGCGCCCTGGTCGCCCACCGGCGTCACGCAGCCCAGGACGATGTCGTCGACCTGCGCGGTGTCCAGCTGGTTGCGCCGCTGCACTTCGCGCAGCAGGCCGGCCATCAGGTCGACCGGCTTGACGCTGTACAGCGCGCCGTCCTTCTTGCCCTTGCCGCGGGGCGTGCGCACCGCGTCGTAAATCAATGCTTCGGTCATGGCGTTCTCTCTTGGGAGTGCTCTCTTGGCGTGGAGGTCACGCAGGCAGCGTGTCGGCCTACCTTAACCGCGCGGTGGCGGCCGGCAATGACCGGATCGCTCAGGCGGATTGACCCCCGCGCTCAGCCGCGCCGACCGGCGGTCGCCTGGCGCACCGCTCTGGGCGGCGCCCCGACGGGCGGTCGGATGAGCGGTCGGGCCGCGAGCCAGAGCCGTCACCGCGTTGTCATATAGATGGAATATGCCTGGAACCATAGGATTTGCTGCCAGATCGTCTAAGCCCGCGCCAGCCGGGGCTTAGACTGAAATTTCGCAGTACCTATGGGACGTCGCTGCCGGGTCTTGCCGGGGCGGCCGGTATGCAAAGCCAAGGTCGCAGCCACCCGGCGCCGGGCCGTATGAGCGCGCGGGAGCGGGCCAACAACAAGAAAGGCGGGAACATCATGATGGATCAACAACCGAAGAAATGGCGGCAGGCCAGCCTGATCGTCTTCGTTACCGCAGTGGTGCTCATCATCCCCAACCTCAGTCGCCTGGTCGGCTAGCCAACCGTCCGCCTGCCGCTGCGAAGCCGGCGTAGCCCGAGGGGCCGCGCCCTCGCAGCGCAGGTGGCAGTGCCGTTCGTCGGCATCCTCTGCTATGTTTGCGCAGCCCATCGCTGGAGCCCGCCCATGCGCTTCATCCTGTCGCTGCTGATCCTGCTTTGCCCCACCGTATTCGCCGCCGAACTGACCCTGGAGCTGCCCGCCGGCACGCGCACGCTGAGCAGCGCCGAGCTGCTGGGCAACGCCCAGGCGCGCAACATCGAGATCAAGGACGACGTGGCCTACAAGCGCACCATGCACTACCGCGCGGTGCCGCTGGCGGCGCTGCTGGAGGGCGTGGACGGCCGCGCCCACGTGCAGGCCGTGGCGCTGGACGGCTTCGCCGCCGAGCTGCCCGCCGCGCCGCTGCTGCAGAAGGACGGCGCGCGGGCCTGGCTGGCCATCGAAGACGAAAAGAAGCCCTGGCCGCCGCTGGGCCAGGACAAGCCTTCGGCCGGGCCCTTCTACCTGGTCTGGACCGACCCGCAGGCCTCGGCCATCGGCCCGGAGCAATGGCCCTTCCAGGTCAGCAGCCTGCGCGTGCTGGATTCGGTGGAAATCCGCTTCCCGGCCCTGGTCCCGGCCAAGGACGCCAGCCCCGACGTGCAGGCCGGCTTCGCCCTGTTCCAGAAGCACTGCCTGGCCTGCCACCGCCTGAACGGCGCCGGCGACGCCCAGTTCGGCCCGGACCTGAACCAGCCCTACAGCCCCACCGAGTACTTCGCCAGGGACTTCCTCCACGCCTACATCCGCGACCCGCAGAGCCTGCGCCGCTGGCCCCAGGCGAAAATGCCCGGCTTCGCCCCGGAAACCCTCGACGACACCGAGCTGGACCAGCTGATCGACTACCTCGCGCACATGGCGGCGCGGCGCCAGGCGCTGATGTAGAGCGCGCCGGCAAAGAAAAAGGCGGACGCTCCACAGGGGCGTCCGCCTTTTTTTCGCACCCAGGGCAGCGCAAACGCCGCCCTCCCCGCCTCACAGCTTGGCGATGGACACCTCGGTGGATTTCACGAAGGCGATCACTTCGCTGCCCACGGCCAGTTCCAGTTCCTTCACGGAGCGGGTGGTGATCACCGAGGTGACGATGCCGGCGGCGGTCTGCACGTCGATTTCCGAGAGCACCGGGCCTTCGAGGATTTCCTTCACGGTGCCCTTGAACTGGTTGCGGACGTTGATGGCTTTGATGGTCATGGCGTTTCTCCTATGGGGAATGTCGGTAGTGCACGGATGAACGGTGGATCAGAGCGCCCAGCGCAGTTGCGTGGGCAGTGGGGATACGGGTTCCGGCTCGGGCGGCAGCGGCGGCAACGCCAGCACGCGGTCGAGCACCTCAGCCTCCAGCGCGGCCAGGCGCGCCGAGCCGCGGGAGCGCGGGCGGGCCAGGTCGACGTTCAGGTCCAGGCCGATCTCGCCTTCCTCGATGAGGATCACCCGGTCGGCGACGGCCACTGCCTCGCTGACATCGTGGGTGACCAGCAGCACGGTGAAGCCATGGTGCTGCCAGAGGTTCTCGATCAGCCGCTGCATCTCGATGCGGGTCAGCGCATCCAGTGCGCCCAGCGGCTCGTCCAGCAGCAGCAGGCGCGGCCGGTGGATCAGCGCGCGGGCCAGGGCCACGCGCTGCTTCTGGCCGCCGGACAGGCTGGCCGGCCATTCCCGGGCGCGGTCGGCCAGGCCCACCGCTTCCAGGGCTTCCAGGGCCTGCTTGCGCCAGTCGCCGGACAGGCCCAGGCCGACATTGTCGATCACCCGCTTCCAGGGCAGCAGGCGGGCGTCCTGGAACATCAGGCGGGTGCCTTCGCGGGCCTCTTCCAGGGGCGCGGAGCCGGCCAGCAACTCACCTTCGCTGGGGGCGTCGAGGCCGGCCAGCAGGCGCAGCAGGGTGCTCTTGCCGCAGCCGCTGCGGCCGACGATGGCGACGAACTGGCCGGCCGGGATGCGCAGGTCGATGCCCTTGAGCACCTCGCGCTCGCCGAAACGCTTGACCACGCCGTTCAGCGCCAGCGGGATGCCCTGCTTGAGGTTCTGCGGAGTGCTGAGGGCGTTCATGCCGCACCTCCCTTGGCCTGGTAGGCCGGGTGCCAGCGCAGCCAGACGCGTTCCAGGCCGCGGGCGGCGAGGTCGGCCAGCTTGCCCAGCACGGCGTAGAGCAGGATCGCCAGGACCACCACGTCGGTCTGCAGGAACTCCCGGGCGTTCATCGCCAGGTAGCCGATGCCGGAGCTGGCGGAGATGGTCTCGGCGACGATCAGCGTCAGCCACATGAAGCCCAGGGCGAAGCGCACGCCCACCAGGATCGACGGCAGCGCGCCGGGCAGGATCACCTGGCGGAACAGGGCGAAGCCGGACAGGCCGTAGCTGCGCGCCATCTCCAGCAGCCCCGGATCGATGTTGCGGATGCCGTGGTAGGTGTTCAGGTAGATGGGGAACAGGGTGCCGAGGGCGACCAGGAAGATCTTCGCCGACTCGTCGATGCCGAACCACAGGATCACCAGCGGGATCAGCGCCAGGTGCGGCACGTTGCGGATCATCTGCACCGAGCTGTCGAGGAAGCGCTCGCCCCACTTCGACAGGCCGGTGACCAGGCCCAGGGCCAGGCCGATGGAGCCGCCGATGACGAAGCCGATGGCGGCGCGCCAGGTGCTGATCGCCAGGTGCTGCCAGAGCTCGCCGCTCTTCACCAGCTGGTAGCCGGCCTCGACCACCGCGCTGGGCGCCGGCAGGATGCGGCTGGAGAGGAAACCGCCCTCCACCGCCACCTGCCAGACCAGCACCAGGGCCACCGGCAAGGCCCAGGGCGCCAGGCGCTGAGCCACTTGGTTGAGAGTATTTGTCTTCATGTCTTGTGCTTCTCCGGGTTGCTCGCGGGGTTCGCGAGCAAGCTCGCTCCTACGGGTCGACTTCAGCTCTGCGCGGCCTGCTGCTTGGGCAGGATGTCGTTGGCCACCATCTCGCCGAAGGGGCTGACGTAGCCGCGGGCTTCGGGCTGCTGCGGGCGGGCGAGGTCCAGGTGCGGGAACAGCAGTTCGGCGACGCGGTAGGACTCTTCCAGGTGCGGGTAGCCGGAGAAGATGAAGGTGTCGATGCCCAGCTCGGCGTATTCCTTCACCCGCGCGGCCACGGTCGGGCCGTCGCCGACCAGCGCGGTGCCGGCGCCGCCGCGCACCAGGCCGACGCCGGCCCAGAGGTTCGGCGAGACTTCCAGGTTGTCCTTGCTGCCGCCGTGCAGGGCGGCCATGCGCTGCTGGCCCACCGAGTCGAAGCGGGCGAGCGAGGCCTGGGCGCGGTCGATGGTGTCCTGGTCGAGGTGGCTGATCAGGCGGTCGGCGGCCTTCCAGGCTTCCTCGTTGGTTTCGCGGACGATCACGTGCAGGCGGATGCCGAAGCGCACGCTGCGGCCCAGTTTGGCGGCCTTCTCGCGGACCTGGGCGATCTTCTCGGCCACCGCGGCCGGCGGCTCGCCCCAGGTCAGGTACAGCTCGACCTGCTCGGCGGCGAGGTCCTGGGCGGCTTCCGAGGAGCCGCCGAAGTACAGCGGCGGGCGCGGCTGCTGGATCGGCGGGTAGAGCAGCTTGGCGCCCTGTACCTGGATGTGCTTGCCGTCGTAGTCGACGGTCTCGCCTTCCAGCACGCGGCGCCAGATGCGGGTGAATTCGACGGAGGCCTCGTAGCGCTCTTCATGGCTCAGGTGCAGGCCGTCGCCGGCCAGCTCGTCCGGGTCGCCGCCGGTCACCAGGTTGAACAGCGCGCGGCCGTTGGACAGGCGGTCGAGGGTCGCTGCCTGGCGCGCGGCCACGGTCGGCGAAATGATCCCCGGGCGCAGCGCCACCAGGAACTTCAGGCGCTGGGTCACCGGGATCAGCGAGGCGGCGACCAGCCAGGAGTCCTCGCAGGAGCGCCCGGTGGGGATCAATACGCCGCCGAAGCCGAGGCGGTCGGCGGCCTGGGCCACCTGCTGCAGGTAGCCGTGGTCGACCGCGCGGGCGCCCTCGGCGGTGCCAAGGTAATGGCCGTCGCCGTGGGTGGGAAGGAACCAGAAGATGTTGAGGCTCATCGCTATAACTCCAGATTGAGCGCGCCGGCGTGGCGTAGCCGCGCGATGATGGGGTGTCGGAATCGGGTGAAGTCGCTGGGCTCCCGCGAACGCGGGAACCCAATGAACGCTTACTGCGCCTGGGCCACCTTGGCCTTGCTGTCCGCCGGCGGCGTCCAGACCACGTCCTTGATGCTCAGCGCCTTGGGAATCAGCTTCAGCTGGGTGAAGGCGTCGGCGATCTTCTGCTGCTTGGCCACCACCTCGGGGGTGATGAACTGCGCGCCGTAGCCCTGGCGCTTGACCGCGGTGAGGGTGATGTCGGCGGGCAGGCCGAGCAGCGGGGCGACCTGTTCGGTGACCTGCTCGGGGTTCTTCTGCGACCACTCGCCCACCGAGCGCACTTCTTCCACCAGGGTGGTCAGCACCTGCGGGTGCTCCTTGGCGTAGGTGCGGGTGGCCAGGTAGAACTGGTGGTTGTCGGCCAGGCCGCGGGCGTCGACCAGGGTGCGGGCGTGCAGCTGCTTCTCGGCGGCGGCCTGGTACGGGTCCCAGATCACCCAGGCGTCGACGGCGCCGCGCTCGAAGGCGGCGCGGGCGTCGGCCGGCGGCAGGTACACCGGCTGGATGTCGCTGTACTTCAGGCCGTTCTCCTCCAGGGCGCGCACCAGCAGGTAGTGCACGTTGGAGCCCTTGTTCAGGGCGACCTTCCTGCCCTTGAGCTCGGCCACGGATTTGATCGGCGAGTCTTTCGGCAGCAGGATGGCCTCACTGGTGGGCGCCGGCGGCTCGCTGGCGACGTAGACCAGGTCGGCACCGGCGGCCTGGGCGAACACCGGCGGCGTCTCGCCGGTGACGCCGAAATCGATGCTGCCGACGTTCAGCCCTTCCAGCAGTTGCGGGCCGCCGGGGAACTCCGTCCACTGCACCTTGATGCCCTGCTCGGCCAGGCGCTTCTCCAGCGTGCCGCGGGCCTTGAGCAGCACCAGGGTGCCGTACTTCTGGTAGCCGATACGCAGGGTACCGGGTCGTTCTTCGGCTTGGGCGCCGTGGGCCAGGGCCGCGATCAGCAGGGCCGCCAGTCCACCACGCAAAGTGAGGTTGCGCATTGCATGCTCCTTTGTCGTTGTGTGCTCGCCGGACCTGCGCTCCCGTTGGCGGGATGCTGAGGACCTGGTGCTTTTGTCATCCAACGCTCGCACCACCTGCCCATTCGGGGCTCGGCAGCGCTCCACGCTTTTTTCTTGCAGCTTGTCGCTTGCAGCCTGCAGCTGCTTCTTTCAAATACTCCAGCGCGCCTTGAGCAACCGCTCGCTGAGCAGGTTCGGGTCGATCGGCCGGGGCCGCCGCGCCAGGGCGCCGTGGAACTGTTCCAGGGACTCCAGCAGGCGCCGCTCCAAGGCCGGCTCCAGCTGCGCCGGCGCATCGGCCGTGGCGTAGGCGATCTGCGAATCCTCGGCGAACACGCCGTGCAGCATCTCCTGGGCCTTCAGCGCCGCCAGCACCGGCTTGAGCGCGTAGTCCACGGCGAGCATGTGGGCGCTGCTGCCGCCGGTGGCCAGGGGCAGCACCACCTTGTGGCTCAGGGCGCGCTCGGGCAGCAGGTCCAGCAGCACCTTGAGGGCGCCGGCGATGGAGGCCTTGTACACCGGGGTGGCGATCACCAGGCCGTCGGCCCGCGCCACCTGTTCCAGCAGCTCCAGCACCTGGGGGCTGTCGAAGCGGGCATGCAGCAGGTCCTCGGCGGCGAAGTCGCGCACCTGATAGGCGCGCACCTCCACCCCACGCTCGTGCAGCCACCGGCGGGCAACGTCCAGCAGGACCGCGGAACGGGAGCGCTGGCTCGGACTGCCGGCGAGGGTCACCACATACATTGCACGCTTCCTTATAACTGAAAGAGCCGGCTTGAAGCCGGCTCGCTAACCAACGTGCATAGACCTTAACAGGGGATTTGATATTCCAATAAATGTTATTTATTCATTTACTTATAACTTAAAGAAAGACTGTAGGAGCGAGCTTGTTCGCGAACGGGAGTTACTTGTGGCAGCGGTGTTCTGGGGGGATTCCGCTCCCTCTCCCTAACCCTCTCCCTGAAGGGAGAGGGGACCGTTCGGAGTGCTTTGGTATTCCTGAGTCAGCCGGCAATCTCGGCTATCCGGCTGAATCTGACCTTCCCGCTGGCATGGACAAGCCCCCTCTCCCTTCAGGGAGAGGGCTGGGGAGAGGGCGCTCTTGAACCCAGCACCTACGCCACCAGCAAACGCCAATTCGCGAGCAAGTTCGCTCCTACGAACAGCGCGGCATCTAGATCACATGGGAATGCTGCAACTCCGTCAACGCCTCGCCCCGCAGATACGCCAGCTCCACCGCGCGGCGGTCGCGCGGGCGTTGCAGGGGCACCGGGAACTCGCGGCGCAGGCGGCTCGGGGCGCCGCCCAGGAGCAGCACGCGGTCGCCCAGGTAGAAGGCCTCGTCGAGGTCGTGGGTGACCAGCAGGATGCTGATGTCGTATTCCAGGGCCAGTTGCTGGATCAGGTCCTGCAGGCGCAGGCGGGTGAAGGCGTCCACCGCGCTGAAGGGCTCGTCCAGCAACAGCACCTGCGGGCGGCCGTAGAGCCCGCGGGCGATGGCCGCGCGCTGGGCCATGCCGCCGGAGAGCTGCTTGGGCAGCAGGCCGCCCTTGCCTTCCAGGCCGACGTCGCGCAGCAGCCGGGCGATGCGCTGGTCGTCGGCGAGCCAGCCGTCGGCGAAACCGACGTTCTGCGCCACCGTCAGCCAGGGCAGCAGGCGTGGCTCCTGGAACACAACGCCGATGCCGCCGCCGCGGCCGCTCTCGCCGTCCGGGCCGAAGCCCAGCAGCGGGTTGCGCTGCAGCTGCCCGGCGAAGTCGGCGTCCAGGCCGGCGGCGATGCGCAGCAGGGTGCTCTTGCCGCAGCCGCTGGGGCCCAGCAGGCTGACCACCTCCCCCGGCGCCAGCGCCAGGCTGACGTCGTCGAGCACGCGCAGGCCGTCGAAGCTCTTGCGGATGTTGTTGAGTTCCAGCAGCGCGCTCATGCCTTGCCCTCCAGGCCTTCGAAGCTGTCGCGCCAGGCCAGGGCGCGGCGTTCCACGGCCTTGAGCAGGCCGTCGCTGAGCTTGCCGAGCACGGCCAGGACCAGGATGGCGGCGATGACGATGTCCGGCCGCGAGGTCTCGCGGCCGTCGCTGAGCAGGTAGCCCAGGCCGCGGGTGGCGGCGATCAGTTCGGCGGCGACGAGGAACATCCAGCTCAGGCTGAGGGCGCCGCGCAGCCCGGTGAACAGGCTCGGCAGCGCCGCCGGCAGGAGGATGCGCCGCGCCAGGGTGAAGGTGGACAGGTGGTACAACCGGCCCAGCTCCACCCACTTGCGGTCCACCCCGCGCACGCCGGCGACCAGCGCCAGGTACACCGGGAAGAAGGCGCCGAGGGCGATGAGCACCACCTTGGGCGTCTCGTCGATGCCCAGCCAGAGCAGCAGCAAGGGCACCCAGGCCAGGCTGGGGATGGCCCGCAGGGCCTGGAAGCTCGGCTCCAGGTAGGCCTCGGCGCGCTGGCTGAGGCCGACCCAGGTGCCGATCAGCAGGGCGGCGAAGGAGCCGATGGCGAAGCCGCTGGCCACCCGCGCCAGGCTGGCGCCGATGTGCTGCCACAGCTCGCCATGGGCCAGTTGCCAGAGGGTGAGCGCGACGCTGCTGGGCGCCGGCATCTGGTTCTCCGCCAGCCAGCCGGCGCGCACCGCGCTCTCCAGCGCGGCGCACATCAGCAGCGGCAGTACCCAGGCCCGCCAGCGCAGCGGGCGCGGCCGCAGCGACAGGGCCAGGCGGCGGCTACGGCCCAGGTCGAGGGGCTGGCTCGGCACACCCATGGTTCATTCCGCCCTGGCCAGGGGTTGCTTGCCGATGACCTCGCCGGCCAGTTGCGGGTCGATCAACTGGTCCACCACCTTGGCCACGTCGGTGCCGGGGCGCACCAGTTGCTCGTCCACCAGGATGGGCGCGGCGGCCTTGAGCGCGGCAACCTGCTCGGCGCCGGGCAGCGGCTGGCTGAAGTCGGTGCGCGAGAGCTGCAGCCTGGCCACTTCCAGCGGCAGCTTGGCCTCCTCGGCCAGCAGCCTGGCGGTCTCCTCCGGATGCTCGATGGCCCAGTGGCGGGCCCGCTCGTAGGCGCCGATGACCTGCCTGATCAATTGCGGCTGCTCGTTGGCGAAACGCTCGGTGACGCTGAGCACGCCGTAGCTGTTGAAATCGACGTTGCGGTACAGCAGCCGCGAGCCGGCCTGCAGCTCGCTGGCCGCCATGTGCGGGTCGAGCCCGGCCCAGGCGTCCACCTGGCCGCGCTCCAGCGCGGTGCGGCCGTCGGGGTGCTGCAGGTGGACGATCTCCACGTCGCCCTTGCCCAGGCCGACGCTCTGCAGGCTGCGCAACAGGAACAGGTAGGGGTCGGTGCCCTTGGTGGCGGCCACCTTGTGGCCCTTGAGGTCGGCCAGGGATTTCAGCGGCGAGTCCTTGGGCACCACCAGCGCGGTCCATTCCGGGCGCGAGGCGATGTACACGGTCTTCAGCGGGCTGCCGTTGGCGCGGCTGAGCACCGCGGTGGAAGCGAAGTCGGTGCTGCCGGCGTTGAGGTATTCCAGCGAGCGGTTGCTGCCCTGGCTGAACACCCAGCGCACCTCGGTGCCCTGGGGCTTGAGCGCGTCTTCCAGCCAGCCGAAGTGCCTGAGCACCAGGCTGGTGGGCGCGTAGTAGGCGTAGTCCAGGCGGACTTCCCTTGGCGTTTGTGCGGAAGCGGTGGCAGTGAAGGCGCCGAACGGCAGACACGCCAGGAGAGCGGCGGTCAGGCTGCGGCGCCAGGTGGACGGACCCATGGTCGATCTCCTTGGCGGCGTGGCTGACGTCTTCTCCCCGTGTGGCGGGCAAGTCAGAGCGGGAAAACAAAGCGCGGCGCGGGGCCGGGCGGGAACGGAAAAAAAGGCGGCCGGACGAACCGGCCGAATACCCTACTCGTGGTTTGGAACAGGCGCGGCTGCGCGGGGCAGCCGCGGGAAAATCAGCGGTTGGGCTGCGGGGTCAGGCGCAGGTACGGCTTGACCGCGCGGTAGCCTTTGGGGAAACGCCGGCGAATCTCGTCCTCGTCTTTCAGCGAGGGCACGATGACCACCTCGTCGCCGTCCTGCCAGTTGCCGGGCGTGGCGACCTTGTGGTTGTCGGTCAGTTGCAGCGAGTCCACCACCCGCAGGATCTCGTTGAAGTTGCGCCCGGTGCTGGCCGGGTAGGTGATGGTCAGGCGCACCTTCTTGTTCGGGTCGATGACGAACAGCGAACGCACGGTCAGGGTGTCGTTGGCGTTCGGGTGGATCAGGTCGTACAGCTCGGAGACCTTGCGGTCGGCGTCGGCGATGATCGGGAAGTTGACTACGGTGTTCTGGGTTTCGTTGATGTCGTCGATCCACTTCACGTGGGACTCCACCGGGTCCACCGACAGCGCGATCACCTTGACGCCGCGCTGGGCGAAGTCGTCCTTGAGCTTGGCGGTCAGGCCCAGCTCGGTGGTGCACACCGGGGTGAAGTCCGCCGGGTGGGAGAAGAGAATGCCCCAGCTGTCGCCGAGCCATTCGTGGAAACGGATGCGGCCTTCGCTGGATTCCTGTTCGAAGTCGGGGGCGATGTCGCCGAGACGCAGACTCATGGGTTGGGCTCCTGGTTCGTGTGGGGTTCACTATGCACAAGGCCGGATTGCATTAAAAAGAATATATTTTGATTTTCTTATAACCAAAAAGACATGCAGTCACCTGGCCTCGCGCCACTGGCCATTGAGCATAGCCGCCAAGGCCCCCGCCGCCGTCCATTCGTCGCCTGCGCCCCGCCGCCGCCCGGCCTGACTACACTGAAATCATTAACCCGCAAGGTGTGGGAGGTATCTTCATGTTCGGTAAACGAGTGACTGACGGCGAGCCGGGCACCCACTATCGGAGCGACCGGATCAGCGCGGTCAATGGCCAGTATTTCTTCTCGACCCGCGAAGGCACGCTGGAAGGGCCGTTCTTCACCCGCTTCGATGCGGAACGCGAGGTGATGCAGTACATCAGCCGGATGCAGCAGGCCGCCGGGCTGTATGCGCGGGTGGCGCAGTAGGTGTTGTCTGGGTTTTAGGTGAGTCATGAACCCCGGCCAGGTGCCGGGGTTTTTCTTTGGGGGTCTTCCGGGGGCAGGTTGTTTTCGTAGGAGCGAGGGGGGCGCCTAGCTCTTGCTCGCGAACGGAGTTACCCGGCGGCTACGGTGCAAGCGTTGACGCCGTCCCCTCTCCCTAACCCTCTCCCTGAAGGGAGAGGGGACCGTTCGGTGTGCTCGGGTATTTCGGCGTTAGCCGGCTACCGCAAAGTTTCCGACTGACGCCAAATCTTCTCTCGGCACGGACAAGCCCCCTCTCCCTTCAGGGCGGGGCGCGCAGCCGAGGGCTGGGGAGAGGGAGCGGAGTCAACCCAACGTACCAGCGTCCTCGGGAAACTCTCGTTCGCGAGCAAGCTCGCTCCTACGAAAAGCAAAAGCGGCTCTGCTCTGGCTTTTGCTCTTGGGACTTCCAGAGAAACCTCCGCGCACTCCGAAACGCCCCTTCAGAAGGCCGAGCGAAACCGGCGCTCAGGAGGTCATGCGACATGGATGTCGCGAGAGCCCCGATGGGCTACAGGGACGTACCCTCGGGGCGGGCCTCCGTGGCGGGGGAATTCGTGAGGGTAGCCCGGCTCCATCGGGCCCGTATGCGGGGCAAGCCTTTTTGGTTCCTTTTGTGGCGATTGACAAAAGGGACTCGCCCGAGGGGGCGAAACAAGACGGTCGGGCAGACTCGGTGCGGCGCAGAAACACCCAAGCCGAGGCAACTGGGTTATTAGTATTGTTCGCGGCAATGACGAGGTTAAGGCCGGAGTGGGGCAAGCTTCGCGAGCCAAGCCATAACCCCAAATGAAAAATACCGTTTCCCCCAGGCAGAGAAACGACATCCTTTCTTAAGTGAACAGCATTACGGCTGGTGCCGGGGTTTTTCTTTGGGGGTCTTCCGGGGGCAGGTTGTTCTCGTAGGATGGGTTGAGCTTGCGATACCCATCGGACCTTGGTGATGGGTATCGCTTCGCTCAACACCATCCTACGGGCCTATCGCTACACCTTCGATCTCGCCGGCGGCGCCGGGCATGAAAAAAGCCCCGGCATCGCTGCCGGGGCTTCGCTATCGGCCCTCCTGCGTGGGGACGGCCGCCAGACTCAGCGGAGCGCTTCGAACAGGCCGGTGGCGCCCATGCCGCCGCCCACGCACATGGTCACGATGCCGTAGCGCAGGTTGCGCCGCTGCAGTTCGCGCACCAGGTGGCCGACCTGGCGCGAGCCGGTCATGCCGAAGGGGTGGCCGATGGAGATGGAGCCGCCGTTGACGTTGTACTTCTCGTTGTCGATGCCCAGGCGGTTGCGCGCGTACAGGCACTGCGAGGCGAAGGCTTCGTTGAGCTCCCACAGGTCGATGTCGTCGATCTGCAGGCCGCGGGCCTTGAGCAGCTTGGGCACCGAGAATACCGGGCCGATGCCCATCTCGTCCGGCTCGCAGCCGGCCACGGTGAAGCCGCGGAAGAAGGCCTTGGGCTTGAGGCCCAGTTCCAGGGCCTTGTCCAGGCTCATCACCAGGGTCATGGAGGCGCCATCGGAGAGTTGCGAGGCGTTGCCGGCGGTCACCGAGCCGTCTTCGGCGAACACCGGCTTCAGCGAGTTGAGGCCTTCGAGGGTGGTGTCCGGACGGTTGCAGTCGTCGCGATCGACCACGCCTTCGACCACCTTCTTCTCGCCGGTGGCCTTGTCTTCCACGGCGTAGCGCACGTTCATCGGCACGATTTCGTCGTCGAACAGGCCCTCGGCCTGGGCGCGGGCGGTGCGCTGCTGGCTCTGCAGGGCGTAGAGGTCCTGCTCTTCGCGGGTGACGTTGTAGCGACGGGCGACGATCTCGGCGGTCTGCCCCATGGGGTAGTAGATCCCCGGGAATTCCGCTTCCAGGCGCGGGTTGACGAAGTGGTCGGTGTTGCGCGACTTGGCCGTCAGGGTGATGGACTCGACGCCGCCGGCCACCAGGATGTCGCTGCAGCCGGAGGCCACCTGGTTGGCGGCGATGGCGATGGCCTGCAGGCCCGAGGAGCAGTAGCGGTTGAGGGTCATGCCGGCGACGTGGATGCCCAGCTTCGACAGCACCGCGGCGTTGCGGCCGATGTTGTGGCCCTGGGCGCCCTCGTTGGAGCCGGCGCCGACCACGCAGTCGTCCACCAGCAGCGGGTCCAGGCCGTTGCGCGCCAGCAGCGCGTCGATGCAGTGGGCCACCATGTCGTCGGGCCGGGTCATGTTGAACTTGCCGCGGAACGACTTGGCCAGGCCGGTACGGACGCTGTCGACGATCACCACTTCACGCATGGGAAACCTCGTTGCTTGTTGTTCGATTGGGGAGGTGCAGTCGGCCAAGCATAGGGCGAGCGAATGCCGGGGCGCGACGATCATTCATCCCGGATATGCGCTGCCATCCCCCAGCGGATACGCGACCGCCGCCCGAAGGCGGCGGTCGCGGGCGCCCTTGCGGCGCGCTCAGACGGTGTCCACCTTCACCGCATGGTCGGCCAGCAGGCCGTTGAGCACCGCATGGGTGTCGCCGCTGGAGACGATGGCGCCGCCGTGGTGGTCGGTGTACTTGGCCACCAGGTCGACATTGGCCAGGTCGATGGTCTGGGTCGTCGCGCCCCCTGTCGCGCCGGTGGGGTTCACCGAGATGGTGGTGGTCGAGGTGGTGGCGTTGACCGAGAAGGTCAGGTACTGCGCCAACGAATCGGCGGTGGCGTGCTCGCCCTGCAGCAGGTCGGCCAGGTTCAGCGAGTCGCCTTCGCCGATGTTGAAGTCCTTGATCACGTCATGCCCGGTCTCGCCCTTCTGCCAGACGAACTGGTCGGCGCCGGCGCCGCCGGTGAGGGTGTCGTCGCCCATGCCGCCGAACAGGATATCGTTGCCGTCGCCGCCGAGCAGCGTGTCGTTGCCGCCCTGGCCGAACAGCAGGTCGTCGCCCTTGCCGCCTTCGAGGGTGTCGTTGCCGCCGCGGGTGTCGCCGGCGACATTGAGCTCATAGGCGTGGGCGACGATGTAGTTGGTCACCTGGCCCTGGGACGGCGCGGCGCCGCCGTTGGCGGCGGTCAGGTAGTCCACCAGGCCCTGGTAGCCGGCGCCGTTGTGGGTGCCGGCGGCGTGCCCGGTCCAGCTCAGGGCGTCGGTGTTGATCACGTCGCCGAAGAGGATGTCGTTGCCGTCGCCGCCGACCAGGTGGTCGTGGCCCACCGCCTGCGGCGAGGTGTTGCTGAAGCCTTCCTGCAACGCGGTCTGCAGCTGTTCGGCGGTGTTGATGATCTGCGGCTGGCCGACGTTGGCGGTGAGGTCCGGGGTGTTGCCGGTGAAATGCAGGGTGGCGGTGCCCGTGGTGCTGGTGTTGTCGAAGAACTGCAGGATGCCGCTGTTGATGCCGTCGCCGATGCCGATGGCGTTCACCGACACATGGTCGCTGCCGCTGAACAGGCCGCCGCCGTTGAGCAGGTTGTTGGCGACGTCCAGCGCGTCCTTGATGTCGTGGTAGTTGGTGACGGTGCCGCTGTTGCTGTTGTCGCCGATGTAGGTGGTCGGGTTGCCGTCGGTGAGGAAGAACGCCAGGTTGATGTAGTCGTGGGCGGCGTTGGCGCCCCCGCCCACCGTGGCGTTGAACCAGTCGACGGTGGACTTCAGCGCCGCCTCGTAGTTGGTCCCGCCCACGGCGCCGAGGCTGTTGATGGCGCTGATCAGGGTGGCGACGTTGGTGCTGTTCAGGCCATGCACCTGGGTCAGCGTCGAGCCGTCGGCGAAGGACACCAGGGCCAGGTTGATGGTGCCGTCGTGGCCCTTGATCTGGTTCAGCAGGTTGATCAGCGCCGCCTTGGCCAGGGCCATGCGGCTGAGCCCGGTGGTCCCGGAGGCGTCGGCCATGCTGCCGGAGGTGTCGATGATCAGCGCGATGTTGTAGTTCTTGCCGGGCGTGGTGGTGACGGAAACGCCGCCCACGTCGCCGATCAGCACGTCGTTGCCGAAGCTGCCGGCGATGGTCCCGTGGTCCGGCCCGAGCGGGCTGGGCACGATGTGGGGCGTCGTCGAGCCGTCTGTGTCGCTGGCATTGCTGCCCACCACCAGGATCGGCGCGCCGTATTTCACGCAGATGTCGAGGTTGGCCGAGGCGGTGTCGCCGTCGCCATCGACGATGGTGTACTGGAACGACTCGCTGATCTGCCCGCTTTCCGGGAAGCTCACGCTGGCCTTGACCGCGTAGGTGTAGTCGCCGGCGTGGTGGCCGCCGCCATCCTTCAGGTACAGCGTCAGGGTGCCGTTGTCGGTGCTGATGGTCAGCAGGCCGCTGCTGGCGTTGTAGCTGCCGGTGGCATGGCTGGCGCTGGGGTTGAGGTTGGTGAGGTTGCCGTTGGCGTCCACCGCGAAGGTCTCGCCGCCGATGCTCACCTGGGTGATGCGTACGGTGCCGTCGGCGCTGACCGGCAGGTCGTTGGCCAGCACGTTGCCGCTGACCGCGTCGAGGTGGCTGAGGTTGACCAGGGTGGCGCTGAGGTCGCTGGGGTCGGTGACGATGACCGGGGTGCCGTGGCTGTCCACCCGCACCAGGTCCTGGTCGGTGATGGAGGTGCCGACGCCGACGGCGAAGGCCTCGACGTTGTTGGTGCTGCCGTTGTGCGCCGCGAGGAAGCTCTGCCAGGCGTTCAGCGCAGCGTTGGTGCTACCGGTGGTGGGCTGCCCATCGGAGATGAAGTACACCCGGTTGATCGCCGCGGGGTCGGCCCCCGGCGCGTTCATGTCGGCGTTGATGCTGGTCTGGGCGCGGTTCAGGGCGGCCTCGTAGTTGGTGTTGCCGCCGGCCTGCAGGCCGTTGATGGCGTTCACCAGGCTGGTGTAGCCGCTGTCGCCGGCGTCGTCGAAGCTGTAGTGGCTGGCGGCGCTGGCCGAGGTGGCGAAGCTGATCAGCGAGACCTGGATCAGCAGGCCCATGGAGGCGTACTCGTGCAGCATGTTGATCAGCGCGGCCTTGGCCTGGGCCAGCTTGCTGCCCTGCATGCTGCCGGAGACGTCGAGCACCAGCGTCAGGTTGACCGCCGGCGGCGGCTGCACCAGCAGGCACGCCGGGTGGTCGTCCACCGCGGTGGGGCCGTCGTCGGCGAAGCCGATCTTGTTGCCCAGGTCGAGGGTCTGGCTGCTGCTGGCCTTGTCGCCGTCGTAGTCGGTGATGCTGGCGGTGCCTTCCAGGCCGACCAGCCCGGTCTTCAGCCAGGCCACCTGGCTGTCGTAGTTGCCGGAAGCCCCCGGCCCGTCGTGCTGGATGGCCGAGTACTGGGTGAGGATCACCTTGCCGCTGTTGCCGTCCAGGCGCAGGTCGAACACGGTGTTGGCCGTGGTCACGCCCTGCAGGCTGGTGGCGGTGCTGCCGACGATCTTGCCGCCGACGTCGTACAGGTGGATGGTCGCGTTGCCGCTGCTCAGCCCGCTGTCGGCGCCCTGCCCGGCCAGCAGCTTGAGGCTGTAGCTCCAGCTCACCGCAGAGGCCGGGGCATCGGCGCCGGCGCTCTGCGAGGTGATGACGAAGGCGCCGGTGAAGTCGCCGCTGGCGGTGTCGGAGTTGGCGCCAATGGTGTCGGCGTCCTGGGTCTGCACCAGCACCGACTGGCTGCCCAGGCCGACGCTGATGGACGGGCCGTCGTCGGCGAAGGCCACCTTGTTGCCCAGGTCCAGCGAGGCCGTGGAGCTGGCCTTGTCGCCGTCGTAGTCGGTGATGGTCGCGGTGGCCTGCAGGCTCACCAGGCCGGTGGCCAGGGGGGCCTGCTGGGTGGCGTAGTTGCTGGTGGCGCCCGGCAGCGCATGGTCGATTTCGGCGTACTGCGTCAGGGTGACATTGCCGCTGCCGTCCACCTTCAGGTTGAAGATGGTGTTGCTGGCATTCACCCCGCCTTCGGTGTTCGAGGTGCTGCCGATGATCTGACCGTTCTGTTCGTACAGATAAATCTTCTGTCCGGCACTGTTCAGGCCTGACTGGGTGCCTTCGGCCACGTCCAGCTTCAGCGCGTAGCTCCAGTTCACCGCGGCCGGGGTATCGGCGCCGGCGCTCTGCGAGGTGATGGCGAAGGCGGCGGCGAAGCTGGTGGTGGCGGTGTCGAAGTTCGAGCCGATGGTGTCCGCGTCATGGGTCAGAAGCACGATGGGCTTGCTGCCGCTGAGGTCGATGCAGATGGACGGGCCATCGTCGTCGAACGCGACCTTGTTGCCCAGGTCGAGCGAGGCGGTGGAACTGGCCTTGTCGCCGTCGTAATCGGTGATGGTGGCGGTGGCCTGCAAGCTCACCAGGCCGGTGCCGAGGGGGGTCTGCTGGGTCGCGTAGTCGCTGGTCGCGCCCGGTAGCGGGTGATCGATCTCGGCGAACTGCGTCAGGGTGACATTGCCGCTGCCATCCACCTTGAGGCTGAAGATGGTGTTGCTGGCGTTCACGCCGCCTTCACTGCTGGCGGTGCTGCCGATGATCTGGCCGTTCTGCTCGTAGAGATAAATCTTCTGTCCGGCACTGTTCAGGCCTGACTGGGTGCCCTCCGCCACATCCAGTTTCAGCGCATAGCTCCAGCTCACCGCGGCCGGGGTATCGGCGCCGGCGCTCTGCGAAGTGATGGCGAAGGCTGCGGCGAAGCTGGTGGTGGCGGTGTCGAAGTTGCTTCCGATGGTGTCGGCGTCCTGGGTGTGCAGCAGCACCGGAACCTTACCGCTGAGGTCGATGCAGATGGACGGGCCATCGTCGTCGAAGGCCACCTTGCCGCCCAGATCGATGCTGGCGCTGGACGAGGCCTTGTCACCGTCGTAATCGGTGATGGTCGCGGTGGCATCCAGGCTCACCAGCCCGGTGCCGAGGAAGGCCTGCTGCGCGGCATAGTTGCTGGTCGCGCCCGGCAATGCATGGTCGATCTCGGCGTATTGCGTGAGGGTGACATTGCCGCTGCCGTCCACCTTCAGGTTGAAGATGGTGTTGCTGGCATTCACGCCACCTTCACTGCTGGCGGTGCTGCCGATGATCTGGCCGTTCTGCTCGTACAGGTAAATCTTCTGCCCGGCGCTGTTCAGGCCCGACTGAGTGCCTTCGGCCACGTCCAGTTTCAGCGCATAGCTCCAGCTCACCGCGGCCGGGGTATCGGCGCCGGTGCTCTGCGAGGTGATGGCAAAGGCCGCGGCGAAGCTGGTGGTGGCGGTGTCGAAGTTCGAGCCGATGGTGTCCGCGTCGTGGGTCAGCAGCACGATGGGTTTGCTGCCGCTGAGGTCGATGCAGATGGAGGGGCCGTCGTCGTCGAAGGCCACCTTGCCGCCCAGGTCGATGCTGGCGCTGGACGAGGCCTTGTCACCGTCGTAGTCGGTGATGGTCGCGGTGGCGTCCAGGCTGACCAGGCCGGTGCCGAGGAAGGCCTGCTGCGCGGCATAGTTACTGGTCGCACCCGGCAGCGCATGATCGATCTCGGCGTATTGCGTCAGGGTGACGTTGCCGCTGCCGTCGACCTTCAGGTTGAAGATGATGTTGCTGGCATTCACGCCACCTTCACTGCTGGCGGTGCTGCCGATGATCTGGCCGTTCTGCTCGTAGAGGTAAATCTTCTGCCCGGCACTGTTCAGCCCCGACTGGGTGCCTTCGGCCACGTCCAGTTTCAGCGCATAGCTCCAGCTCACCGCGGCCGGGGTATCGGCGCCGGCGCTTTGCGAAGTGATGGCGAAGGCCGCGGCGAAGCTGGTGGTGGCGGTGTCGAAGTTGCTGCCGATGGTGTCGGCGTCCTGGGTGTGCAGCAGCACCGGAACCTTACCGCTGAGGTCGATGCAGATGGAGGGGCCGTCGTCGTCGAAGGCCACCTTGCCGCCCAGGTCGATGCTGGCGCTGGACGAGGCCTTGTCGCCGTCGTAATCGGTGATGGTGGCGGTGGCCTGCAAGCTGACCAACCCGGTGCCGAGGGGGGTCTGCTGGGTCGCGTAGTCGCTGGTCGCGCCCGGTAGCGGGTGATCGATCTCGGCATATTGCGTCAGGGTGACGTTGCCGCTGCCGTCGACCTTCAGGTTGAAGATGGTGTTGCTGGCATTCACGCCACCTTCACTGCTGGCGGTGCTGCCGATGATCTGGCCGTTCTGCTCGTACAGGTAAATCTTCTGCCCGGCACTGTTCAGCCCCGATTGGCTGCCTTCGGCCACGTCCAGCTTCAGCGCGTAGCTCCAGTTCACCGCGGCCGGGCCGTCGGCGCCAGCGTTCTGCGAAGTGATGGCGAAGGCCGCGGCGAAGCTGGTGGTGGCGGTGTCGAAGTTGCTGCCGATGGTGTCCGCATCCTGGGTCACCAGGTTGCCGAGCAGCGCGCCGCTGGCGCCGATGCCGATGCTCGGGCCGTCGTCGGCGAAGCCGATCCGGCCGCCCAGGTCGAGGTTCTGGCTGGCGCTGGCCGGGTCGCCGTCACGGTCGGTGATGGTGACGCTGCCCTGCAGTTGAACCAGGTCGCTGCCGAGGGAGACCTGCTGGCTGTCGAAGCCGCTGGTGTCCCCGGGCAGGGCGTGGTCGATGGCGGCGTACTGGGTCAGGGTGACCTTGCCGCTGGCGGCGTCCACCGCCAGCGAGAAGACGGTGTTGGCGCTGCTGACCGCGCCGGCGCTGGCGGCGGTGGAGCCCACCACCACGCCATCGATCAGGTAGAGGTGGATGCCCTGGCCGCCGCTGCTCAGGCCCGAGGCCTCGCCCTGGCCGGTGACGGTCAGGCTGTAGTGCCAGGCCACGCTGCCCGCGCCGTCGGCGCCATAGGCCAGGGTCGCCTTGAAGGCGCTGGCGAAGTCCGCCGAGACGCTCTCCGAAGCGCCGCCGCGGGTGCCTTCGTCATGGCTGAGCAGGCTCGGCGCCTCGCCGTCCAGGGCCAGGGAGGCGGTGGGGCTGTCGTCGTTGATGAGGATGGCCAGGTTGCCGCCGGCGGGCGTGCCGTTGCCGTCGGTCAGGGTGTAGGGGACGCTGAGGGCGATGTCGTCCTCGACGCCGTGCTGCGGGTGGTCCAGCGGCTGCTGCAGGACCAGTTCATAGGTGCCGTTGGCGAGGTTGGTGAGAGTCAGGGTGAAGACCGTCTGGCCATTGGCCGAGGCCGTCAGCACGTGGCCGTCGGGGCTGACGCTGTAGCTCAGGGCCACGCCGCCGGAGGTCAGCGCCGGCAGGCCGCTGGTGCTCCAGGCGAAGGTCCCGGGGCCGTCGGCGCCGAAGTCGTAACCGAGGCTGCCGGAAGCGCTGGCGCCGACGCCGGGCAGGCCGTCGTTGCCCTGGATGCCGCCGGGCAGGCCGTCTTCATCCACCACGGCGCTGGCGTTGCCCGCGCTGGGCACACCGTCGACGGGCGGGGTCGGCGGTTCCGGCGGGGTCGGCGGCGCCGCCTGGGCCTGCTCGGGGCTGGGGATGCCGTCGAACAGCCGCGGGAACAGCGGGCCGCTGCCCAGGGGCCCGGTGGGGAAGCCGATGTCCGGATCGATGTGGCCGCCGATCTCGGTCAGCAGCACGAAGGAGTGCCCGCCGCCGGCCTTGGCGTTGCCGCCGGCGGAGAACGACGGGCCGGCCGCGGTGGCCTCGGCGACCTGGCTCGGGTCCTGCCCGGCGGCGATGGCCGCCTGCAGCGCCTTGACGTCGGTGATGTCCTGCTGGCTGGGCGCGACCGGCGCCTGCGCCGGCGCGCTGTCCGCGTACTGGTGGTGGGCGGCGGCGACCAGTTGATTGCTCATCGGCATCGAACTGTCGCGCCCCAGGGTGAGTTCGCCGCCGCCGGCGATCGCCACGGCCACGGCACCTTCGTGCCCGGTCACCAGTTGTTCGCCGACGAATAGCTTGTCGCCCTGGTGCAGGATGCGACGCGAACCATCCGCGGCCACGGCGAAGACCTCGCCCACCGCCTTGCTGACGATACCTACCAAGCTGGCCATGACTGCATCCTCCGCGCTCACTCTGCGCTTGCCGCCCGGCGCCGCCTCCGGCGGCACCCAAGACCTCCGAGTTGGCCATGCCGTCACCGGCGCGCAGTGATGCGTAGAGGGAAGTAGAAGCCTGAAGGCGCTTTGGCATCAAAAAGCCAGCGGATGAATCCGCCATTTTTTTGACCACGCTTGCTTCGGTACTTCGCGGAAACGCCCGCCCTAGCCGCCTGAAACGTACATGGCTGTATGTGCAAGCCCTATTCGTCCCCATAGCCAAGAAAAATCAGGGTTTGCGAGTTTTACAATGTGCCGCTTTTCACAGGTGTCATAAGACTTTTTCTGAATATGGGATGTGAAAAATTCTTCTGAGGTTCGCGAAAAGTTGTTCTTAGCTCTGATGTTACAGGCGTGAAACGCTTGATATCAGAAAAAAGCCAAGTTTTTGGCGAATTGCAAGAGCATCGAAGTCGAGAACACCAGGAGAACGCCATGCGCAGTCGTAACGCGACGCTATGGAGCGGTGTATTTCTGGCGGCCACCTGCGCTCAAGCCAACGCGATGAGCCTGACCCAAGCCATACAGAGCACCCTGCAATATCACCCGGAGATCAGCCAGAGCATGAACAGCCGGCTGACCGCAGACCAGGAACTGAAGATCGCCCGCGGCGGCTACCTGCCCACCGTCGATCTACTGCTGGGTTACGGCCGCGAAGGCGTCGATAGCCCCTCTACCCGTCAGGAAGGCAACCACAACAAGGAGACGCTCAACCGCGGCGATGCCGAGCTCCGCCTGCAGCAGATGCTGTTCGACGGCTTCGCCACGCCCAACGAGGTGGCGCGCAACGAGGCCAACGTCAATTCCAAGGCGTTCCGCGTGCTGGGCACCTCGGAGAACGCCGCGCTGCGCACCGTCGAGGTCTACCTCAACGTGCTGCAGCACCGCGAGATGGTGAGCCTGGCGCGCAACAACCTGCAGGCCCACCAGCGCATCGGCGACCAGATCCGCCTGCGCAGCCAGCAGGGCGTCGGCAGCACCGCCGACAACGACCAGGCCACCGCGCGCCTGGCCCTGGCGCAGAACAACCTGTACACCGAGGAAGTCGACCTGCGCGATGCCGAGGCCAACTTCTACAGCGCCGTGGGCAAGCAGCCCGACGAGCTGGAGACGCCCTCCACCGTCAAGGCCCTGGTGCCCAGCGACATCAACAAGGCGCGCCAGGAAGTGCTGAGCAACAACCCGCTGCTCAAATCGGCCCAGGCCGACGTGAATGCCGCCGAGAAGCAGTACGAGGCGGCCAAGTCGCCCTTCTACCCGCGCTTCGACCTGGAACTGTCGAAGGCGGCGAACAACAACGTCGACGGCGAAGTGGGCCACTACAACGACTGGGAAGCCCAGGTGGTGATGCGCTACAACCTGTTCAACGGCATGCGCGACAAGAACCGCCTCGGCGCCACCTCGCACCAGATCGACGAGGCCAAGGACGTCCGCGACAACGCCCTGCGCCTGCTCAACGAGAACCTCTCGCTGGCCTGGGACGCCATGGAGAACGCCAGCAAGCAGACCGGCCCGGCGCGCGAGTACGCCGACTACACGCGCAAGGTCCGCGAGGCCTACCAGCAGCAGTTCACCCTCGGCCAGCGCACGCTGCTCGACCTGCTGGACAGCGAGAACGAACTGTTCACCGCCAACCGCCGCTACACCCAGGTGCGCTACACCGAGGAGTACTCGCGCTACCGCGTGCTGGCCGCCATGGGCGCCCTGCTGCGCTCGCAGAACGTCGTGCCGCCCCATGAGGGCGTGGCGCTGTCCGACGTGAAGACCGAGACACGCCTGCCCGACATGAAATAAGGCCCTGCCCGCCCCGCGCCCGCCACCGGCCCCGTCCGGCCGGCGGCGCTTGCGGGGCGCGGCGGCCGCACGGGGCTCGCAGAAGCCCGGGAGAAGTAGCGTGACCATGATCATCCAGGAGCGCGGCAACCCCGCAGCGGACGACCCCCGCCTGAGCCACGACGACCCCCTGCTCGACGGCCTGCTGATCCTCTGCCGCCTGCACGGCTGCTCGGTCAGCCGCACCAGCCTGAGCGCCGGCCTGCCGTTGCCGCAGCAACGCCTGAACGCCGAGCTGCTGCCCCGCGCCGCGGCCCGCGCCGGCCTGCAGGGGCGCCTGCTGCGCCGCGAGCTGAAGGCCATACCGGCGCTGAACCTGCCGGTCCTGTTGCTGCTCGACGGCGGGCGCAGCGCGGTGCTGCGCCAGTGGGGTGCGGACGGCCAGGCGCTGATCCTGCCCTGCGAGACCGAGGGCGGCGAGCAGTGGGTGGGCACCGAGGAGCTGGCCGCGCAGTACAGCGGCCTGGCCCTGTTCGCCCGCCCGCGCCACGAACTGGAGGCGGCGCGCCAGCCGCTGGTGCCGCGGGTCGAGGCCTGGTTCCGCGACACCCTCAGGCTGTCGCGCTGGCTCTATACCGACGCCCTGGTGGCGAGCCTGCTGATCAACCTGCTGAGCATGCTGGTGCCGCTGTTCGTCATGCAGACCTACGACCGCGTGGTGCCCAACCAGGCCATTTCCACCCTCTGGGTGCTGGCCAGCGGACTGCTGCTGGGCACCCTCTTCGAGCTGCTGCTGCGGGTGCTGCGCTCGCACTTGCTGGACATGGCCGGGAAGAAGACCGACGTGGTGCTCTCGGCCACCCTGTTCGAGCGCATCACCGGCATGGCCATGAAATTCCGCCCGGCCACGGTCGGCGGCTTCGCCCAGAGCATCCACGACTTCCAGGGCCTGCGCGAATTCCTCACCGCGCTGACCCTCACCAGCCTCATCGACCTGCCCTTCTCGCTGCTGATGATCGTGGTCATCGGCCTGCTCGGCGGCGCTCTGGTGGCGGTGCCGCTGCTGGCCTTCCCGCTGACCATCGGCTTCGCCTACCTGATCCAGGTGCGCCTGCGCGACACCGTGCAGAAGAGCCTGACCCTCGGCGCCGAGCGCCAGGCCCTGCTGATCGAGACCCTCGGCGGCCTGGAAACGCTCAAGGCCTGCGGCGCCGAGAGCGAGCGGCAGTACCGCTGGGAAGCCACCCACGGCGCCCTCACCCGCCTGGACAACCACGCCCGCTTCCTCGCCACCCTGGCCACCAACGGCACCCTGTTCGTCCAGCAGTTCGCCGGCATGGCCCTGATCATCTGCGGCGTCTACGCCATCCTCGACGGCCAGCTCAGCGTCGGCGCCCTGGTCGCCTGCTACATGCTCAACAGCCGGGTGCTGGCGCCGCTGGGGCAGATCGCCGGGCTGATCACCCGCCACCAGCAGGCGCGCCTGACCATGAAGAGCACCGACGCGCTCATGGCCCTGCCCCAGGAGCGCCAGGCCAGCCAGCGCCCGCTGGAGCGCACCCAGCTGCACGGCGCGCTGGAGATGCGCCAGGTGGAATTCCGCTACCCCGAGCAGAACGCCGCGGCGCTGAGCCAGATAGGCCTGCGCCTGGCCCCCGGCGAGAAGGTCGGGCTGATCGGCCGCAGCGGCTCGGGCAAGAGCACCCTGGCGCGCCTGCTGCTGGGCTTCTACCAGCCGGACGAGGGGCAGATCCTGCTCGACGGCCTGGACCTGCGGCAGATCGACGTGGCCGACCTGCGCCAGCAGGTGGGCTACGTGGCCCACGACCTGCCATTGCTGGCCGGCAGCCTGCGCGACAACCTGACCCTCGGCGCGCGCTACGTCGGCGATGCGCGCATGCTGGAGGTGGCCGAGCTGACCGGCGTCAGCGAACTGGCCCGGCAGCACCCGGCCGGCTTCGACCGCCCGGTGGGCGAGCGCGGCCAACTGCTCTCCGGCGGCCAGCGCCAGGCCGTGCTGATGGCCCGCGCGCTGCTGCTGGACCCGCCGATCCTGGTGCTCGACGAGCCCACCAGCGCCATGGACAACAGCAGCGAGGAAGCCCTGCGCCGGCGCCTGCAGGCGTGCTGCGCGGGGAAGACGCTGCTGCTGGTCACCCACCGCACCTCGATGCTCGCCCTGGTCGACCGGCTGATCGTCCTCGACGCCGGGCGCATCGTCGCCGACGGGCCGAAGGAAGCGGTGATCGAAGCATTGCGCAAGGGCCACGTCGGCCCGGCAGCGGGGTGAAGCCATGAGCAGCATGCAACCGACGCCGGGCTACCTCGGCGGCCGCAGCGACACCGAGTTCATGCCCGAGGTCCAGGGCACGGTGCTGGAGGACTCGCCGCTGGCCGCGCGCATCACCCTCTGGGCGGTGCTCGCGCTGCTGGTCTGCGCGCTGGCCTGGGCGCACTACGCGCACCTGGAGGAAGTCACCAAGGGCGAAGGCAAGGCCATCCCCTCCAGCAAGGTGCAGACCATCCAGAACCTGGAGGGCGGCATCGTCTCGGAAATCTTCGTCCACGAGGGCCAGGTGGTGGACAAGGGCCAGACCCTGCTGCGCCTGGACGACACCCGCTTCGCCTCCAACAAGGGCGAGACCGAGGCCGACCGCAACGCCCTGGAGGCCCGGGTGGAACGCCTGAGCGCCGAGGCAGAGGGCCGCGAGCCGGCCTTCTCCGACGCCCTGAAGCAGACCGCGCCGCAGGTGGTCGACGACCAGCTGCAGCTCTACCACAGCCGCCAGGCGCGCCAGGCCAGCGAGGTAAGCATCCTCCAGGAACAGCTGCGGCAGAAGACCCAGGAACTGCAGGAATTCCGCGCCAAGGCCCAGCAGTACCGTTCCAGCCTCGGCCTGGTGCAGCAGGAGCTGAACATGTCCACGCCGCTGGTCAAGAGCGGCGCCATCTCCCCGGTGGAACTGCTGCGCCTGCGCCGCAGCGTGGTGGAGATCAACGGCGAGCTGAGCGCCACCACCCTGGCCATCCCCCGCGCCGAGGCGGCCATGCAGGAGATCGCGCGGAAGATCGACGAATCGCGCCAGGGCTTCCGCACCGACGCCCTGAAGGACCTCAACGAGGCCCGCACCGAGCTGAACAAACTCACCGCCACCAGCCGCGCCATCGACGACAAGGTTAGCCGCACCACCGTGGTGTCGCCGGTGCGCGGCATCGTCAAGCAGCTGAAGATCAACACCATCGGCGGCGTGGTGCAGCCGGGCAGCGACATGGTGGAAATCGTCCCGCTGGAGGACAACCTGCTGGTGGAAGCGAAGATCCGCCCGCAGGACGTGGCCTTCCTCCACCCCGGCCAGCCGGCCACGGTGAAGTTCAGCGCCTACGACTACACCATCTACGGCGGCCTGAAGGCCAAGCTGGAGATGATCAGCGCGGACACCATCACCGACGACAAGGGCAACGCCTTCTATCTGATCCAGGTGCGCACCGACAAGAACCACCTGGGGCCGGACAACAAGCCGCTGCTGATCATCCCCGGGATGGTGGCGACGGTGGACATCATCACGGGCGAGAAGAGTGTGTTGGATTATTTGCTCAAGCCGGTGCTGAAGGCGCGGTGGGAGGCGTTGCGGGAGCGGTGAGGGGTGTTGTGGGGGCGAGCTTGCGAATGGGGTTTGCCGGGGGCTGTGGTGTTGGGGGGAAGAGCGCCCTCTCCCCAGCCCTCTCCCTGAAGGGAGAGGGGGCTGTCCTGAGTAGGCGGAAAATCTGGAGTCATCCTGAAACTCCTCACTCCCCCTCGTCATTCCCGCGAACGCGGGAACCCAGCTGCCTTGGCTTGGGTGTTTCTGCGCCGCTCCGAGTCTGCCCGACCGTCTTGTTTCGCCCCCTCGGGCGAGTCCCTTTTGTCAAACGGTGGAAGGCCACCCCCGCAAAAAGGAACCAAAAAGGCTTGCCCCGCATACGGGCCCGACAGAGTCGGGCTACCCTCACGAATTCCCCCGCCACGGAGGCCCGCCCCGAGGGTACGTCCCTGTAGCCCGCGGGGCTCTCGCGACATCCATGTCGCATGACCTCCTGAGCGCCGGTTTCGCTCGGCCTTCTGAAGGGGCGTTCGGAGTGCGCGGAGGTTTCTCTGGAAGTCCCAAAAGCCAGAGCAGAGCTGCTTTGCTCTTCGTAGGAGCGAGCTTGCTCGCGAACCCAACCACCCGTCACTGGGTTATTCCCCTTCGGGCCAGCGCAAGCGCTGTTCGCGATGGAGCCGCGTCCCGCGTTCGCGGGAATGACGAGGGTGGAGGATGGTGCCTGACTCCAACCCCGCTCAGGACAGCCCCCTCTCCCGCTTGCGGGAGAGGGTTGGGGAGAGGGCGCTCTTGAACCCAACACCCTCCGCTAGATGTTGTACTCCACCGGCGGCGCCGGCAGCTCCGCCAGCAGCTCATGCAACCCCGCCGACCACTGCTTGCGGATGCTCGCGTAGTACGCATCCTCCTCCGTCACCCGGTAGCCCGCCGGGACGATCAGGCTGTCGCGGTGGTACACCAGCAAATCCAGCGGCATGCCCACCGAGAGGTTGCTTCGAATCGTCGAATCGAAGGACACCAGCGCGCAACGCAGGCCCTCGGCTAGGCTGGTGGTGAACTCCAGGTTGCGGTCGAGGATCGGCTTGCCGTACTTGCTCTCGCCCAGCTGCAGGAAGGGCGTGTCCTCGGTGGCCTGGATGAAGTTGCCCTGGGGGTAGATGCTGTACAGCTCCGGCGGGCCGCCGGCGATCTGCCCGCCGACCAGGAAGGAGCAGGTCAGGTCGGTGTTGCCGGCCAGCGGCGCGGCGTCGCGGGCCACCACCTCGCGCACGGTGGCGGCCACCAGCGCGGTGGCTTCGTAGAGGGTCGGCACGCTGTGCAGGTTCACCTGGGCGGCGTCGCCCAGGCGCTGCTTCAGCAGGTTCACCACCGACTGCGAGGTGGCCAGGTTGCCGGCGCTCTGCAGCACGATCAGGCGCTCGCCGGGCACGCCGAAGGTGAACAGCTTGCGGAAGGTGGCGATGTGGTCGATGCCGGCGTTGGTCCGCGAGTCCGAGGCGAACACCAGGCCCTCGTCCAGGCACATGGCTACGCAATAGGTCATGGGAAGGCCTTCTTCAGGGGTTGCCCGGCAATACTAGACCACCAAGGGTTTCCATCCCGTGGCAGCCTCCCCGCCGGCCTCACTGCTGGCTGCGCAGCAGCGGCGCCACCACCACCCGCGCGTGCATCTGCTCGCCCAGGCCGCTGCCGCGGCGCATGCCGCGCACCGGGCAGGCGTCCAGGTAGTCCAGGCCCACCGCCAGCTTCAGGTGGCGCTCCGGGCGCGCCAGTTCGTTGGTCACGTCGAAGCTGTACCAGGCGTCGTCCAGCCAGGCCTCGGCCCAGGCGTGGCTGGCCAGGTCCCGGTCGCTGCCGCGGTACAGGTAGCCGGAGACGAAGCGCGCCGGAATGCCCAGGCTGCGCGCGCAGGCGAGGAAGGCGTGGGTGTGGTCCTGGCACACCCCGGCGCCGCCGGCGAAGGCTTCGGCCGCGGTGCTCTCCACCCCGGTGGCGCCCGGCTGGAACGGCATCTGCCCGTGCAGGGCGTGCATCAGCCTGATCAGCGCGTTGCGGTCGCGGGCCTCGCCGCACTGCGCCAGGGCGAAGGCGCGCAGCGAGTCGTCCGGGGTGGTCAGGCGGGTGAAGCGCAGGAACGGCAGCGGCGACTGGTCGTCGTGCTCGGCCTCGCGGCTCTCGTCGATCTCCACCAGGCCGCGGGCGCGGATCACCACGGCCTCGTGGGGTTCGTCGATGCTCAGCACGTGCAGCGCGTTGCCGTAGGGGTCGCGCTGGGCGCGGGCCGGGCGCGGCAGTGTTAGCTCCCAGCTGAGCACGTGCTGGCGCTCGCTTTCCTGGGGCGTCAGGCGCAGGTACTGGATGCTGGCGCGCACCGGGTCGTCGTAGCGGTAGGTGGTGTCGTGGCTGATGGCGAGTTTCATACGGCCTCCAGATAGGAACTGTGGATTGCCCGGGCCAGCTGGCGGATCAGCAAAATGAAGTCGGTGAGCCAGGCGTGCAGGCCGTCACCGAGGATTTCGTCGATCGCCGTGTAGCGCAGGCGCGCGGCCAGTTCGGCAGCCAGGCGCTGCGCCGGGCGGCCGTTGTCGCCGGGCAAGGTGGATAGGATGCCGTCCAGTTCCTCCACGCAGGCTTGCAGGGAACGCGGTACCTCGGCACGCAAGAGCAGCAGTTCGGACACCTGGCGAGCATCGGGCGAGCCACGGTAGATCTCGTTGTAGGCTTCGAAGGAGGACAGCGCGCGCAGCAGCGCGCTCCACTGGTAGTAGCCGCGCGCCGAGGTGTCGCTGACCTCCTCGACCTCCTCGCCGAGCAGTTCGTAGCGGGCGTCGAGCAGGCGCAGGGTGTTGTCGGCGCGTTCGATGAAGGTGCCCAGGCGGATGAAGCTGGAGGCCTCGCCGCGCATGATGGTGCCGTAGGTGGCGCCGCGGAACAGGTACGAGCGCTCCTTGACCCATTCGCAGAAGCGGCTGATGCCGTAGCGGCCCAGGCCCTGCTGGGCGATGCTGCGCATCTCCAGCCAGGTGGCGTTGATGTTCTCCCAGATGTCCGCGGTGATCCGCCCGCGCACCGCGTGGGCGTTGCCGCGGGCGGCCTGCAGGCAGCGGTAGATGCTCGCCGGGTTGTCGGCGTCGAGGGCGAAGAAATGCAGCATGCGCTCGGGCTGCATCTTCCCGTGGCGCTCCAGGTAGTCGTCCATGGTGCCGGTGATCAAAAGCGGCATGGCCAGTTCGTCGGCGCCGCCGCCGCGGTCGTCCGCCGGCATCAGCGACAGCGAATAGCTCACGTCGAGCATGCGCGCGAGGTTCTCCGCGCGCTCCAGGTAGCGGGACATCCAGTACAGGTCGGCTGCGGTACGGCTCAGCATGTCAGTCCTCCACCACCCAGGTGTCCTTGGTACCGCCACCCTGTGACGAATTGACCACCAGCGAGCCTTCGCGCAGCGCCACGCGGGTCAGCCCGCCGGGCACCAGGCGCGTCTCGCGGCCGGACAGCACGAACGGCCGCAGGTCGATGTGCCGCGGCGCGATGCCGCTGTCGACGTAGGTCGGGCAGGTCGACAGGCACAGCGTCGGCTGGGCGATGTAGGCGTGCGGGCGGGCCTTGATGCGCTCGCGGAAGGCCTCGATCTCCTGGCTGCTGGCTGCAGGCCCCACGAGCATGCCGTAGCCGCCGGAACCCTGGGTTTCCTTGACCACCAACTGCGGCAGGTGCGCCAGCACGTGGGACAGGTCGGCCGGCTTGCGGCACTGCCAGGTGGGCACGTTCTTCAGGATGGGTTCCTCGGACAGGTAGAAGCGCACCATGTCGCCGACGTACGGGTAGATCGACTTGTCGTCGGCCACCCCGGTGCCGATGGCGTTGGCCAGCACCACGTTGCCGGCGCGGTAGGCCGCCAGCAGGCCGGGCACGCCGAGCATCGACTCGGGGTTGAAGGCCAGCGGGTCGAGGAAGGCGTCGTCCAGGCGCCGGTAGATCACGTCCACCGGACGCGGGCCGGCGGTGGTGCGCATGTACACGCGCTCGTCGCGGACGAACAGGTCGGCGCCTTCCACCAGTTCCACGCCCATCTCGCGGGCCAGGAAGGCGTGCTCGAAGTAGGCGCTGTTGAAGCGCCCGGGGGTCAGCACCACCACGCTGGGGTTGTCCAGCGGGCTGGAGCTGCGCAGGGTCTCCAGCAGCAGGTTCGGGTAGTGGTCGATGGGCGCGATGCGCTGCGCGGCGAACAGCTCGGGGAACAGCCGCATCATCATCTTGCGGTCTTCGAGCATGTAGCTCACGCCGCTGGGGGTGCGCAGGTTGTCCTCCAGCACGTAGTAGCTGCCGTCGGCGTCGCGCACCAGGTCGACGCCGGCGATGTGGGCGTAGAGGTCGCGGTGCAGGTCCAGGCCCTGCATGGCGATCTGGTAGCCCTCGTTGGTCAGCACCTGTTCCGCCGGGACCACCCCGGCCTTGATGATGCGCTGCCCGTGGTAGAGGTCGGCGAGGAACATGTTCAGCGCGCGCACCCGCTGGATGCAGCCGCGCTCCACCACGCGCCATTCGCTCATGGGAATGCTGCGCGGGATGGTGTCGAAGGGGATCAGGCGCTCGGTGCCCTGCTCGTCGCCATAGAGGGTGAAGGTGATGCCGGCGCGGTGGAACAGCAGGTCGGCCTCGCGCCGGCGCTGCTCCAGGGTTTCCGGCGCCGCCGCGGCCAGCCAGCGGGCGAATTCACGGTAGTGCGCCCGGCACTGGCCATTCGCGTCATACATCTCGTCGTAGAAAGTGCGGGACATGCCGAACTCCTTGTCGCCACCAGTAGCCTTGCCATCGCAAGCCCCGTGCCATCGAAACAAAGCCTTGGGTTTCAATGGCTTGCAAAACAAGCCCGGCCTGGACGCGCCACTTTGGTGCAACCGGCGCGGGCAGCGGGCCGGCGCCGCCCCTTTTGGCGCCAACCGCTTCAGTCTAGGCCAGCGGCGGCGACCGGCCCGGCGCGCTTGCGCCTATGCTTATGCGTGGATGGCGAGCCTGCGCTTGTAGCCCCCGCCGGGCGCGGCTAGGCTGCCAGAGATGTCGTTTCGCCATGACACATGCTGTCCGCCCAGGTGCCCCGCCCGCGGTGCGCTACGACCGCAGAGGCTCCGAACCCCCAACAGGAGTCCGACCATGCCTTCCCCGAAACTCGCCCCCCTGGCCTTCGCCGGCGCCTGCGCCCTGGCCAGCGCCGCCCCGCAGGCCGCCCAGCTCGGCGCGCCCGAGGGCGCCCTCGACATCATCGCCTGGCCCGGCTACATCGAGCGCGGCGAGAGCGACAAGAACTACGACTGGGTGACGCCCTTCGAGAAGGAGACCGGCTGCAAGGTCAACGTGAAGACCGCCGCCACCTCCGACGAGATGGTCAGCCTGATGGCCAAGGGCGGCTACGACCTGGTCACCGCCTCGGGCGATGCCTCGCTGCGCCTGGTGTACGGCAAGCGCGTGCAGCCGATCGACGTCAGCCTGATCCCCAACTGGAAGAACGTCGACCCGCGCCTGCAGGACGCGCCCTGGCACACCGTGGATGGCAAGCACTACGGCACGCCCTACCAATGGGGCCCGAACGTGCTGATGTACAACACCAAGGTGTTCCCCAAGGCGCCGGACAGCTGGAGCGTGGTGTTCAAGGAACAGCAACTGCCCGACGGCAAGAGCAACAAGGGCCGCGTGCAGGCCTACGACGGGCCCATCTACATCGCCGACGCCGCGCTCTACCTGAAGGCCACCGAGCCGTCCCTGGGCATCCAGGACCCGTACCAGCTCACCGAGGCGCAGTACGCCGCGGTGCTCAAGCTGCTGCGCGCCCAGCACGCGCTGATCCACCGCTACTGGCACGACGCGACCGTGCAGATGAGCGACTTCAAGAACGAAGGCGTGGCCGCCTCCGGCTCCTGGCCCTACCAGGTCAACGCCCTGCAGGGCGAGAAACAGCCGATCGCCTCGACCATCCCCGCCGAGGGCGTCACCGGCTGGGCCGACACCACCATGCTGCACGTCGACGCCAAGCACCCGAACTGCGCCTACAAGTGGCTGAACTGGTCGCTGGAGCCCAAGGTGCAGGGCGACGTCGCCGCCTGGTTCGGCTCGGTGCCTTCGGCGCCGGCCGGTTGCAAGGGCAGCCAACTGCTCGGCGCCGAAGGCTGCGCCACCAACGGCTACGACCAGTTCGAGCGCATCGCCTTCTGGAAGACGCCGCAGGCGGAGGGTGGGAAGTACGTGCCCTATAGCCGCTGGACGCAGGATTACATCGCGATCATGGGCGGCAGGTAGCGCTCCGGCTTTTCGTAGGAGCGAGCTTGCTCGCGAACGGGGTTTGCCGGTGGCTTCGGCGCCAGGATCAAGAACACCCTCTCCCCAGCCCTCTCCCTGAAGGGAGAGGGGGCTTGTCCGTGCCGAGAGAAGGCCTGGCTTCAGCCGGCGATCTCTGTGCTAGCCGGCTAACTCAAGAGCATCCGCGCACTCCGAACGGTCCCCTCTCCCTTCAGGGAGAGGGTTAGGGAGAGGGAACACCCTCCCCACCACGGTCAAACATCCAGGAGCGTAGGGCGAATAACCGTTCGCGGTTATCCGCCGCCTGACCTCGATCGCCGGCCCACTCGGGTTCGACCTTGGGCACAACGGCATACAACCGCAAACGGTCGTACGCCCCACGTCGGCCCCTCCCCCATGCACTACCCTGTTAAAGCACACCAGCCACGCGGGTAGCGCCATGACCACAGCCGTCCAGTTCACCGAGGTGAGCCGCCACTACGGCGAGGTGAAAGCCGTCGACCGGGTGTCCATCGAAATCCGCGACGGCGAGTTCTTCTCCATGCTCGGCCCCTCCGGCTCGGGCAAGACCACCTGCCTGCGCCTGATCGCCGGGTTCGAGCAGCCCTCCGCCGGCTCCATCCGCATCCACGGCCAGGAAGCCGCCGGGCTGCCGCCCTACGAACGCGACGTGAACACGGTGTTCCAGGACTACGCGCTGTTCCCGCACATGAACGTGCTGGACAACGTCGCCTACGGCCTCAAGGTCAAGGGCGTGGCCAAGGCCGAGCGGCTCAAGCGCGCCGAAGAGGCGCTGGACATGGTCGCCCTCGCCACCTACGGCAGCCGCAAGCCGGCGCAGCTCTCCGGCGGCCAGCGCCAGCGCGTGGCCCTGGCCCGGGCCCTGGTCAACCGCCCGCGGGTGCTGCTGCTGGACGAACCGCTCGGCGCGCTGGACCTGAAGCTGCGCGAGCAGATGCAGGTGGAGCTGAAGAAACTGCAGCGCCAGCTGGGCATCACCTTCATCTTCGTCACCCACGACCAGGGCGAGGCGCTGTCCATGTCCGACCGCGTGGCGGTGTTCAACAAGGGCCGCATCGAACAGGTGGACACCCCGCGCAACCTCTACATGAAGCCGGCCACGCCCTTCGTCGCCGAGTTCGTCGGCACCGCCAACGTGCTGCGCGGCGACCTCGCCCGGCGCCTGCTCGGCGCAGCCGGGGCCTGGTCGCTGCGCCCGGAGCACGTGCGCTTCGGCCAGCCGCGCGAGGGTGAGCTGCAGGTCGCCGGCACCCTGGTGGACGTACAGTACCTGGGCGCCGCCAGCCGCTACGAGATCGCCCTGGACGCCGGCGGCCGGCTGGTGGCCGCGCTGCCCAACGGCGAGCGCGAGGAGCAGCGCCCGCAGCCCGGCGAGGCGGTCAGCGCCTGCTGGGCGCGCAGCGCGCTGGTGCCGCTGCGCGAGGAACCGCTGCCATGATGCGCGCCGTCTCCAGCTTCCTCTACCGGCGCAGCGGCCTCTACCTGCTGATGCTGCTGATCCCGCCGCTGCTGTGGTTCGGGGTGATCTACATCGGCGCGCTGTTCGCCCTGCTCTGGCAGAGCTTCTACACCTTCGACGACTTCACCATGGCGGTGACGCCGCAGCTGACCCTGGCCAACTACGCGGCGCTGTTCAACCCGGCCAACTACGACATCGTCCTGCGCACCCTGGGCATGGCCGTGGCGGTGTCCCTGGCCAGCGCCGTGCTGGCCTTCCCCATCGCCTACTACATGGCGCGCTTCGCCGGGCCCAAGGAAAAGGCCTTCTTCTATATCGCGGTGATGCTGCCGATGTGGGCCAGCTACATCGTCAAGGCCTACGCCTGGACGGTGATCCTGGCCAAGGGCGGCATCCTCTACTGGATCATCGAGAAGCTGCACCTGCTGGGCCTGCTCGACCTGCTGCTGGACGTGCCCGGGGTGGGCGGCAACACCCTGTCCACCTCGCACCTGGGGCGCTTCTGGGTGTTCACCTACATCTGGCTGCCGTTCATGATCCTGCCGATCCAGGCCGCCCTGGAACGCCTGCCGCCGTCGCTGCTGCAGGCCAGCGCCGACCTGGGCGCGCGGCCGCGGCAGACCTTCGCCCAGGTCATCCTGCCGCTGGCCTTCCCCGGCGTGGTGGCCGGCTCCATCTTCACCTTCAGCCTGACCCTGGGCGATTTCATCATCCCGCAGCTGGTGGGCCCCAGCGGGCTGTTCATCGGCACCATGGTCTACGTGCAGCAGGGCTCCATCGGCAACATGCCGCTGGCCGCGGCCTTCACCCTGGTGCCCATCGTGCTGATCGCCGTCTACCTGTCCATCGCCAAGCGGCTGGGGGCCTTCGATGCACTCTGAGCGAGCTTCCTGGGCCTTGCGCCTGGCCGCCTGGGGCGGGCTGGTGTTCCTGCACTTCCCGATCCTGGTGATCCTGCTCTACGCCTTCAACACCGAGGAGTCGGCCTACAGCTTCCCGCTGCAGGGCTTCACCCTGCGCTGGTTCGCCGAGGTGGCCCAGCGCGGCGACGTGCTCGACGCCATCTGGCTGTCGGTGAAGATCGCCTGCGTCGCCACCCTGGTGGCCATGGTCCTCGGCACCCTGGCCGCCGGCGCGCTGTACCGCCGCGACTTCTTCGGCAAGGAAGGCATCTCGCTGATGCTCATCCTGCCCATCGCCCTGCCCGGCATCATCACCGGTATCGCGCTGCTCTCGGCGTTCAAGACCCTCGGCATCGAGCCGGGCTTCCTGACCATCGTCATCGGCCACGCCACCTTCTGCGTGGTGATCGTCTACAACAACGTGATAGCGCGCTTCCGCCGCACCTCGTTCAGCCTCATCGAGGCCTCCATGGACCTGGGCGCCGACGGCTGGCAGACCTTCCGCTACATCGTCCTGCCGAACATCGCCACCGCCCTGCTGGCCGGCGGCATGCTGGCCTTCGCGCTGTCCTTCGACGAGATCATCGTCACCACCTTCACCGCCGGCCACGAGCGCACCCTGCCGCTGTGGCTGCTGAACCAGCTGACGCGCCCGCGCGACGTGCCCATCACCAACGTGGTGGCCATGCTGGTGATGCTGGCGACCATGCTGCCGATCCTCGGCGCCTACTACCTGACCCGCGGCACCAGCGACGTGGCCGGCGGCGGCAAGTGAACCGGCGGCCCGCCGCGGCGGGTATCCAGCCACCGAAGCAGAGGAGCCCCGCAATGCAAAGCAAACTCCTGATCAACGGCCAGTTCGTCGCCGGCGAAGGCGAGAAACTGGACATCCTCAACCCCTCCACCGGCGAGGTGCTGGGCCAGATAGCCGAGGCCAGCGAGGCCCAGGTGGACGCCGCCGTGCGCGCCGCCGACGCCGCCTTCGACGGCTGGTCGCAGACCACCCCGAAGGACCGCGCGCAGCTCCTGCTGCGCCTGGCCGACAAAATCGAGGAACACGCCGCGGAGCTGGCGCGCCTGGAATCGCAGAACTGCGGCAAGCCCTACGCCGCCGCGCTGAACGACGAGATCCCGGCCATCGCCGACGTGTTCCGCTTCTTCGCCGGGGCCTGCCGCTGCCTGCCCGGCTCGGCGGCCGGCGAGTACCTGCCCGGCTTCACCTCGATGATCCGCCGCGACCCGGTGGGAGTAATCGCCTCCATCGCGCCCTGGAACTACCCGCTGATGATGGCCGCCTGGAAACTCGGCCCGGCCCTGGCCGCCGGCAACTGCGTGGTGCTCAAGCCCTCGGAGCAGACGCCGCTGACCGCCCTGCGCCTGGCCGAATTCATCGCCGAGCTGTTCCCCGCCGGGGTGGTCAACCTGGTGTTCGGCCGCGGCCCCACGGTGGGCAGCCCGCTGGTCGGCCACGCGCTGGTGCGCATGGTCTCGCTGACCGGCTCGGTGGGCACCGGCAAGCACATCATCCGCAGCGCCGCCGACAGCGTGAAGCGCCTGCACATGGAACTGGGCGGCAAGGCCCCGGTGATCGTCTTCGACGACGCCGACCTGGCCGACGTGGTCGAGGGCATCCGCACCTTCGGCTTCTACAACGCCGGGCAGGACTGCACCGCGGCCTGCCGCATCTACGCCGGCAAGAAAATCTACGACAACTTCGTCGCCGACCTGGCCAACGCCGTGTCCAGCCTGAAGACCGGCCTGCAGGACGACCCGGCCACCGAGCTGGGCCCGCTGATCACCGCCAGCCAGCGCGAGCGCGTCTCCGGCTTCGTCGAACGGGCCAAGGCCAGCCCGCACATCCGCATCGCCACCGGCGGCTCGGCGGTGGCCGGCAACGGCTTCTTCTACCAGCCGACGGTGGTGGCCAACGCCCAGCAGGACGACGAGATAGTGCGCAACGAGGTGTTCGGCCCGGTGGTCTCGGTCACGCCGTTCAGCGACGTCGAGCAGGCCATCCGCTGGGCCAACGACTCCGAGTACGGCCTGGCCAGCTCGGTGTGGACCCGCGACGTCGGCCGCGCCAGCCGGGTGGCGGCGCGCCTGCAGTACGGCTGCACCTGGGTCAACACCCACTTCATGCTGTGCAGCGAGATGCCCCACGGCGGCTTCAAGCAGTCCGGCTACGGCAAGGACCTGTCGATGTACGGCCTGGAGGACTACACGGTGGCGCGGCACGTGATGATCAAGCATTGAGGCGGGCCGGGCGCGACCTCCGCGCCGGCGATCCCCCGTAGGATGGGTTGAGCGAAGCGATACCCATCGCCAAGGTCCGATCATCGACGCCGAGGTCGACCCCGGGCGGGCTGGTGGCCGAGGTCAGGCGGCGGATAACCGCGAACGGTTATTCGCCCTACGTCCCGGGCAGCATCGGCGTCAGAGATCGATCACCAACCGCGCCGTCCGGGCCCGCGACACGCACAGCATCAGGCTCTGCTGCGCGGCCTTTTCCGCGTCGCTCAGGTACTGGTCGAAATGCTCCGCCTCGCCTTCGAGGATGGCCGTCTCGCAGGTGCCGCAGACGCCCTCGCGGCACAGGCATTCGACCTTGGCCGCCTTCACGTTCTCGATGGCCTGGAGGATGGTCATGCCCTCCTCCACCCGCAGTTCGCGGCCGGAACGGGCCAGCACCACGGTGAAGGCGGCGCCTTCGGCCGGGGCGGCGGCGAACTGTTCCCAATGCACGCGCTCGTCCGCGATGCCGGCTGCCTTGGCGCCTTCGATCACCGCATCGATCAGCGGCTTGGGCCCGCACACGTACACATGGGCATCCCCGGCCAGGCCGGCGAACAGCGCCGCCAGGTCGAGCTTGCGCCCCAGGCTGTCGATGTAGAAGCGCACGTGCCCGGCATGCGGGCCCTGCTCCAGCTCGGCCTGGAACGCGCCGTGCTCCGGGCTGCGGAACGCATAGTGCAGCTCGTAGGGCGTAGCGCCGCCTTCCAGGTCGTGCAGCTGGGCCAGGAACGGGGTGATGCCGATGCCGCCGGCGATCAGCACGTGGCGCCCGGCGCCGGGGTCCAGGGCGAACAGGTTGTTCGGCGTAGAGATGGTCAGCCGGGTACCCACTTCCACCTGGCCGTGCATGAAGGCCGAGCCGCCCCTGGACTGTTCTTCCAGGCGCACGCCGATCTGGTAGTGGCTGAGGTCGCGCGGGTCGCTCATCAGCGAGTAGGCGTTGCTGAAACTACCCGCCGGGTCCTGCACGATCACATGACTGCCGCCGCTGAACGCCGGCAGCGGCTGGCCGTCCTCGCGCACCAGGGTGAAGCGCTTGATCAGCGGCGTCGCCTGTTCCACCGCGCTGACGCGGACGCTAAACATCTCGTATTTGTTGGCCATCATTCACCTCGACTGCATCGGCGAGCAGCAGGCCCTGCCGCTCGCCGCGACCTATCCCCGCTCAAACGGCGAGGCACAGGTACTTGATTTCCAGATAGTCCTCGATGCCGTACTTGGAGCCCTCGCGGCCCAGGCCGGACCGCTTCACCCCGCCGAACGGCGCCACCTCGTTGGAGATCAGCTGGGTGGCGCTAGCCAGCGCGATCACCTCGGTGGCGGCGCTGGCCATCAGCCTTCCAGGTGAGCGACGGCGATCAGGTTGTGGAAGTGGGCGATGCCGTGCTCGCTGATGCCGCTGCGCTGCTTGTCCACCATGATCCGGCCCTGGCCGCGGTAGCCGCGGGACTTCAGGCCCTTCTGTACGCTTTCCACCAGGCGCAGGTCCTCGGGGCGGAACACGTCGCGGTACCACTCCACCAGCACCTTCTGCTCCTCGGTCAGCTCCTTGTCGAGGAAGTAGATGTCGTAGTGCTGCAGGGTGGTCTCGGCGTCCACCGGGAACTCGTAGATCACGGTCATGAAGTTGGCGCCCGGCGGCACGTTGAACATGGTGCACGGCCAGGCCCAGAAGCCGGCGAAGGACGGGTCCTTGACCGACTCGTCGACCTTGAACGACTGCTCCGAGGACTTGGCGATGCCGTACTGCAGCGACCAGTTGCCGTGCAGGGTGTGGCCGTACTGGCCGACGTCCACCGAGTCGGCGAAGCTGGGGTGCGCCGGGCCGCAGTGGTAGCACTCCAGGTAGTTGTCGACGATGGACTTCCAGTTGGCCGGGGTTTCGGTGACGAAGCGCGCCGCCAGCTGCAGGTCGTCGATCACCGCGCAGGCCTGGCGCATGCGCGCCTGCAGGCCCGGCAACTGGTCTTCGACGCTGCCTGCGTCGTTGTCCATGTTGATGAAGATGAAGCCGGCGTATTCCTCCACGCGCAGCGGCACCAGGCCGTAGTCGCCCTTGTCGAAGCCCTGCACGGCGTCGCAGTTGCGCACGTGGGTCAGCTCGCCGTCGAGCTTGAAGGTCCAGGCGTGGTACGGGCAGGCGATGACGTTCTTGGCCTTGCCGCTGCCTTCCAGCAGCTGGTGGCCGCGGTGCGGGCAGACGTTGTAGAAGGCGCGCAGCACGCCGTCGCGGCCGCGCACCACGATGATGCTTTCGCCGATCACCTCGCGGGTGATGTAGGCGTTGTTCTCCGCCACCTCGCTGCGGTGCGCCACGCAGATCCAGCTGCGGGCGAAGATGGCTTCCTTCTCGTGCTCGTACACCGCCTTGCTGGTGTAGAAGTGCGCGGGAATGGTGAAGGCTTCTTCGTGGTTGGCGCAGAAATCGGCTGGCAGGCGCTGGAAGTCGTTCATCGGTTGGTCTCCGGTTTCAGGCACGGGCGTCGCCGTGCTTTTTACTTATTGGTTAACGGATATCCGTTGGTTAACAAGCCGGGCAAAAAAATTTGCCGCGGAGTGCCCGCCTCCGCTCGGGAGGCGGGCCGTATCCCTTACTGCGCGGGCGCCGCGGCGGCCACCGGCTGCGGCTCGGCGTGGGGCTCCTCGCCGGCCAGGCGGGCGGCCTCTTCCTCGATCAGGTGCGCCGGCATCGAGCCGTAGTCCTGCACCATCCACTTGAGGAAGCCGTAGATCTTCACCAGCAGGATCGCCATGAACGGGATGGCGGTCAGCACCACCGCGGTCTTCATGGTCGATAGCGAGGCCTTGGCGAAGAGCATGGCCAGCGGCACCAGGGTCAGGGTCACGCACCAGAACAGCCGGTGGGTCGGCGTCGGGTCGTCGCCTTCCTGCAGGTTGCGGGTGCTGGTGGCGGCCACCGCGTAGGCCGCGGCGTCCATGTGCGAGGCGCAGAACACCGCCATGATGAACAGGTACACGGCGAGGAACGCCTTGCCCATGGGCAGGGCCGCCAGCAGCGCTTCCACCGCGCTCTCGCCGCCGTGCTCGCTGAGGATCTTCGGCACGTCGACGGCCCCAGTGATGAACTGGTGCATGCTGTAGCTTTCCAGCGCGCCGAAGAAGAACCAGCAACCGAAGCTGCCGCCCATCAGCAGGGCGAACACCACTTCCCTGATCTGCCGGCCGCGCGACACGCGGGTCACGAACATGGCCACGCCGGGCGCGTAGGACACCCACCAGAGCCAGTAGAACACCGTCCAGTTGCGGGTGAAGGCGCCGTCCCCGGCGGGGTCGGTGAACAGGCTCATGTGCACGTAGTTCTGGATCATCAGGCCCACGGCGTTGGCCGTGTTGTTGATGGTGAACTGCGTCGGGCCGACCAGCAGCACCACCGCGGCGAACACCAGGGCGCCGTAGCAGACCATCTTGCTCAGGTGCTGCAGGCCGTCGTCGATGCCGATGTAGGAACTGAGCGAGAAGAGCACGGCGATCACGCCGATGACCATCAGTTGCACCATGAAGGTGTCCGGCGTGCCGACCAGGCCGGAGAGGCCGCGGGTCAGGGTCGAGGCGGTCAGCGCCAGGGACACGGTGAGCGCGCCCATCATGGTCAGCAGGAAGATCAGGTCCACCGCGCGGCCCACCGGGCCGGTGGCCTTGAAGCCGGTGACGGCCTCGACGATGGAGGCCAGGTTCAGGCCGCTCTTCTTGCGCACGTGGAAGTGGTAGGCCATGGCCAGCGAGGCCAGGGCGTAGATCGACCAGGCGCTGATGCCCCAGTGGAAGAACGAGTAGCTGACGCTGTATTCCAGCGCCTGGGCCGACTCGGGGACCATGTTCAGGCCGGGGGTCTGGTAGTAGTAGGCCCACTCCATCACGCCCCAGTACAGGGTCGAGGAACCCATGCCGGCGCAGATGAACATGAACACCCAGGTGGCGGTGGAATATTCCGGCTTGCCACTGCCCAGGCGGATGTGGCCGTACTTGCTGAAGGCCAGGTACAGCACCACCAGGGAGCTGGAGAACACCAGCAGCTGCACGCTGGTGCCGAAGGTGCGGGTGGAGAGTTCGAACAGGGTGTTGGCCAGCTGCCCGGACTGCTGCGGGAACGCGGCCAGGCCGACCACGGTGAGCAGCACGGCGACGAGGCTCACGGTTATCAGGAACACATCAATCTTTTTGTTCTTGTGCGACATCAATCGACTCCTGGAGCTATGGAAGTCTCCCCGCCCGCGGGTAGGCAAATCCCGTCTGTGGGTGGGAAGGATTGTTTCGTTCGGCTGTGCTTGCGCTTCCCCCTGTAAACTTTAAGTTAACCAAAATCCAATGGTTAACATTGTGCCCGTAACGTTTTCTCCCTGCAAGCCTGAAGCGCAGGTCTCATGGGGCCTTCCGGATCATTGGCGGCCCGCTGCGCCTTCCCGTTGCGCAGCGGGCCGCCGGGTAGATCAGCCGGCGACGCGCGCGGCGATGGCCTCGCCCACTTCCTGGGTGGAGCGCTGGCCGCCCATGTCGCGGGTCACCTCGCCTTCGGCGATGACCTGCTCGATGGCCGCGAGGATGTCGTCGTGGGCGGCGCGGTAGCGCGCGTCACCCTGGCCGAGGAAGTCCAGCATCAGCGCGCCGGACCAGATCATGGCGATGGGGTTGGCGATGTTCTTGCCGTAGATGTCCGGCGCCGAGCCGTGCACCGGCTCGAACAGCGAGGGGAACCTGCGCTCGGGGTTGAGGTTGGCCGAGGGCGCGATGCCGATGGTGCCGGCGCAGGCCGGGCCGAGGTCGGAGAGGATGTCGCCGAACAGGTTGGAGGCCACCACCACGTCGAAGCGCTCCGGCTGCAGCACGAAGCGCGCGCAGAGGATGTCGATGTGCTGCTTGTCCCAGGTGATCTGCGGGTAGTTCGCGGCCATGGCCTCGGTGCGCTCGTCCCAGTAAGGCATGCTCACGGCCATGCCGTTGGACTTGGTGGCCGAGGTCAGGCGCTTGCGCTCGCGGCTCTGGGCCAGGTCGAAGGCGTACTTGAGGATGCGGTCGACGCCGCGGCGGGTGAACACCGATTCCTGCAGCACGAACTCGTTCTCGGTGCCCTCGAACATGCGCCCGCCCAGGGACGAGTACTCGCCCTCGGTGTTCTCGCGGATCACCACGAAGTCGATGTCGCCGGGCTGCTTGTTCGCCAGCGGGCACGGCACGCCGGGGAACAGGCGCACCGGGCGGATGTTCACGTACTGGTCGAACTCGCGGCGGAACTTCAGCAGCGAGCCCCACAGGGAGATGTGGTCGGGCACCTTGTCCGGCCAGCCGACCGCGCCGAAGTACAGGGCGTCGAAGCCCTGCAGCTGCTGGAACCAGTCGTCGGGCATCATCTTGCCGTGCTGCAGGTAGTAGTCGCAGCTGGCCCACTCGAAGTGCTCGAACTCCAGCGCCAGGCCGTGCCTGGCGGCCGCCGCCTGGACGACGCGCAGGCCTTCGGGGAGGACTTCGTTGCCGATGCCGTCGCCGGCGATGGCGGCGATGCGATAGGTCTTGCTCATGCTGGGCACACTCTTGTGGCTGTAGGGCTTGTCGTGCCGACCATGCTATAAGCGCCATTCGAAAACATAATCCCGCTTTCCATGGATTCTTAAGACACGAATCGTGAACAATCTGCCGAACCTGGAAGACCTCGCCGTCTTCGTCCAGGTCGCCAAGCGCGCGAGCTTCGCCGCCGCCGCCAGCGAGCTGGGCATGTCTACCGCCTTCATCAGCAAGCGCATCCGCCTGCTCGAGCAGAACCTCGGCGTGCGCCTGCTGCACCGCACCACCCGGCGGGTGTCGGTGAGCGAGGACGGCGAGCGGGTGTACCACTGGGCGCTGCGCATCCTCGACTCGGTGCAGCGCATGGGCGACGAGGTCTCGGCGCTGCACCGCGAACCCAGCGGCCAGCTGCGCATCGCCAGCAGCCTGGGCCTGGGCCGGCGCTTCGTCGCCCCGGCGCTGTCGGAGCTGGCGGCGCGCTACCCGCAGCTGGACATCCGCCTGGACGTCCACGACCGCCTGGTGGACCTGGTGGCCGAGGGCGTGGACCTGGACATCCGCGTGGGCAACGAGATCGCCGCCAACCTCATCGCCAAGCCCCTGGCGAAGAACCGCCGGGTGCTCTGCGCGGCGCCGGCCTACCTGGAACGACGCGGCACGCCGCGCAGCCTGGCCGAGCTGACCAGCCACGACTGCCTGGTGATCAAGGAGCGCGACCACCCCTTCGGCGTCTGGCACCTGGAGGGGCCCAGCGGCGAGGAGAACGTGAAGGTCACCGGACCGCTGTCATCCAACCACGGCGAGGTGGTGCACCAGTGGTGCCTGGACGGCCGCGGCATCCTCCTGCGCTCCTGGTGGGACGTGCACGACAGCCTGGCCGACGGCCGCCTAGTGCAGGTGCTGCCGGAATACCAGCAGCAGGCGGACATCTGGGCAGTGCACGCCTCGCCCCTGGCCAGCTCGGCCAGGGTGCGGGTGGCGGTGGAGTTCTTCCGGCAGTATTTCGCCGAGCGCTATACGCTGCCGGAGAGTTGAACGGGGAAGGCTGAAGGCTTTTCGTAGGAGCGAGCTTGCTCGCGAACGGTGTTCACCGCTGGCAGTTGCGGTGATGGGTATCGCTTCGCTCAACACCATCCTACGGGTCTTGTGCTTACCGGAGGGGGTAGGAGCGGGCTCCGTCCGCGATTGTGTTCACCGTCGGCAGTGGTGTTTCGGGTTGACTCCCTACCCTCACCCCAGCCCTCTCCCAGAGGGAGAGGGGGCCGTTCGGCGCGGCCGGGTTGATCGGTTTCAGCCTGATACCGCAACGCAGTAGAACTTTCAGAATGACTCCTGACTCCCACTCCGCTCAGGACAGCCCCCTCTCCCTTCAGGGAGAGGGTTGGGGAGAGGGCGCGTAGTCACACCCCGCACCGAAACACCCGGCATACACCACCCCAGCCCTCAAACCTCCGGCAACGCCCAATCGATCGGCGTCTTGCCATTCTGCTCGAGGAACTTGTTGGTCCGGCTGAAATGCCCGTTGCCGAGGAAGCCACGGTAAGCCGACAACGGCGACGGATGGGCGGACTTGAGGATCAGGTGCTTGCGCGGGTCGATCAGCTTCTGCTTGCTCTGCGCGTGGGAGCCCCAGAGCAGGAAGACCACGCCGTCGCAGCGCTCGTTGACCACCTCGATCACCCGATCGGTGAACTGCTGCCAGCCGGCCTGGGCGTGGGAGCCGGCGCGGGCCTGCTCCACCGTCAGCGAGGTGTTGAGCAGCAGCACGCCCTGCTCCGCCCAGTGCTGCAGGTAGCCGTGGCTGGGAATGGGGACGTTCAGGTCGCGCTGCAGCTCCTTGTAGATGTTCTGCAGCGACGGCGGCGCCGGCACCCCCGGCTGCACCGAGAAGCACAGGCCGTGGGCCTGGCCGGGACCGTGGTAGGGGTCCTGGCCGATGATCACCACCTTCACCTTGTCCAGCGGCGTGGAGTTGAGGGCGTTGAAGATCAGCGGGCCCGGCGGGTAGATCACCTTGCCGGCGGCCTTCTCCCTGCGCAGGAATTCGCCCAGCTCGCGCATGTACGGCTTGTCGAACTCCTCGCGCAGGGCACTCTTCCAGCTCTCTTCCAGTTTGATACGATCGTCGGTCTCGGTCATGGGACACCTGATGGAACATGGCCGCCGCACCCTAAGAAAAGCTCCCGCCCCTTGTCAATGCGGCAAAGTCCATGGATCCCTCGGAAAGCTCTCCTGCCATCCCCCCTGCCGACGCCGTGCGCTTCGCGCTGTACAACCGTTTTCTCAAGGGCGAGGCCAAGGTGCCGCAGATGCCCGAGTCGCACCTGCGCGTGCGCCGCCTGCTGGGCGATGCGCGTACTTCGCTGGAGCAACTGGCGCGGGTGATCAACGCCGACCCGCCGCTGGCCGCCTACCTCATGCAGTTCGCCGAAAGCCCGCTGCTGCGCGGCGCGCGCCCCTGCGCCTCGCTGCGCGACGTTTTGGCGCGCCTGGGCACGCGGCGCCTGGGCAACCTGGTGCTGGGCTTCTCCCTGCGCAACCTCTACATCGGCAAGGAACGCATCCTCCAGCAGATGTTCCGCGCGCGCTGGAACGCCGCCCGCGAGCGCGCCGCCTACAGCGCCCTGCTCGCCCAGCACAGCCAGGTGGCCGAGGCCGACGATGCCATCCTCGCCGGCCTGCTGCAGGACGTCGGCAGCCTGCCGCTATTGGCCGAGCTGGAGCGCTGGCCGCAGTACCCGCGCGACGCCGAGTCGCTGCAGCGCCTGTGCGAACAGCTGTCCGGCGACATCGGCGTGGTCATCATGACCGTCTGGAAACTGCCCACCCTGACCATCGAATGCGCCCGCCAGCGCAGCCGCTGGGACCGCGAGCACGACGGCGCGGCCGACCTCGCCGACCTGGTGCAGGTGGCCGAGCAACTGCGCAATCCGGCCCTGGCCGGCGATGCCCTGGCCGAACTGCCGGCCTTCCGCCGCCTGGCGCAAGGCTGCCCGGCGCTGCAACAGCCCATCCCGCAGCTGCGCGCGCAATTGAACGAAGAAGTGAAGCTCTGGCAGCGCCTGCTCGCCGGCCGCTGAGCCTCAGCCCTGGTGCAGCGCCCGGTAGTGGCTGGGCGCCATCCCCACCACCCGCTTGAACAGCCGCGAGAAGTAATAGGCATCGGCATAGCCGAGCTGCTCGGCCACCTGGCGCACCTCCAGGTGGCCCTGGTCGAGCAGGCGGCAGGCGTGGGTCATCTTCAGCCGGATGAAGTCCTGGATCGGCGCCCGGCCGGTCAGGGCGCGGTAGGTCTTGGCGAAGTGGAAGCGCGACAGGCGGAACTGCGCGGCCAGCTCGTCGAGGTTGAGGCTGCTGTCCAGGTGCTCGCGCATCAGCGCCTGCACCGCCTCGATGTCCAGCACCGCGCCGGACTTCAGCCGGGCGCGCACCGGGCGCAGCGCCAGGGAGGTCAGCAGGGCTTGCAGCAAATGCGCTGCGTGGATGAAGTGCGGCAGGCTCAGGCCCTGGCGGCGCAGCGCCAGCAGCGCGTCGAACTCCCCGCGCAGGCGCGGCTGCACGCCCACCCGCAGGCGCGGCGAGGAGCCCAGCGGGCGCAGGAACTCCTCGGCCAGGGCGCCGTCCAGGTGCACCCAGTAGATCGACCAGGGCCGCCCGGGCGCGGCGCCATAGGCGTGGGCCAGGCCCTTGGGCAGCACCAGCAGGTCGCCGGCCAGCACCTCGAATCGTCCATCCGCGCAGCTCAGCCAGCCCTCCCCGGCGCTGCAGTAGATCAGCAGGTGGTCGTCCGGCGCCTGGCGCTCCATGCGGTGCCCGGCGGCGGCCGGATAATAGCCCAGCGCCAGCGGGTAGCAGGCCTGGCCCAGCGGGTGCCGCGCCAGGGCGCGGCGCAGGCGCGGCGGGGTGATGAAGCGGACGCCCTGCTGCGGCAGGGGCCAGGCCGAGAGAAGCGGGCTGCCGGACATGCGGATGAATACCCTGGGAAGTCGATCCAATGCCAAGATCGTCCATCCCCGAGGCAAGATCGTCAATCCACAGCGGTGCCCGCCTCGCGCTATAACCGTGGCAGGCTGTCCCACTTCACAAGAACAAACCGAGGAAGCTCCATGGAATTCGATCTCAGCGAAGAACAGCGCCTGCTGGTGGAAAGCGCCAAAGCCTTCGCCCGCCACGAACTGGCGCCGCACGCCGCGGACTGGGACCGCGAGCACCACTTCCCGGTCGACGTCATCCGCCGCGCCGCCGAGCAGGGCTACCTCGGCCTCTACATCGCCGAGGAAGACGGCGGCCTGGGCCTGTCGCGGCTGTCCGCGTCGCTGATCTTCGAGCAACTGGCCGCCGGCTGCGTGGCCACCACCGCCTACATCACCATCCACAACATGGCCGTCTGGATGCTCGCCAGCTTCGGCGACGCCGCGCTCAAGGCGCAGTGGCTGCCCGGGCTGATCGGCGGCGAGTCGCTGGCCTCCTACTGCCTCACCGAGCCGGACGCCGGCTCCGACGCCGCGCACCTGCGCACCCGCGCCCGCCGCGACGGCGAGGAGTACGTGCTGGACGGCGCCAAGACCTTCATCTCCGGCGCAGGCTCCACCGACGTGCTGATCGTCATGGCGCGCACCGGCGCTGAAGGCGCCAAGGGCATCTCCTGCTTCCTGGTGCCGGCCAACGCCGAGGGCATCCGCTACGGCCGCAACGAGGACAAGATGGGCTGGAAGGCCCAGCCCACCCGCACCATCACCTTCGAAGGCGTGCGCATCCCGGCGGGCAACCGCATCGGCCCGGAAGGCCAGGGCTTCGTCTATGCCATGAAGGGCCTGGACGGCGGCCGCCTGAACATCGCCAGCTGCTCCCTGGGCGCGGCCCAGGCGGCGCTGGAGCAGTCGCTGCGCTACGTCGAGGAACGCAAGCAGTTCGGCAAGGCCCTGGCCGAGTTCCAGGCCCTGCAGTTCAAGCTGGCCGACATGCTCACCGACCTCACCGCCAGCCGCCAGATGGTGCGCCTGGCCGCGCACAAGCTGGACCACCAGGACGCCGAGGCGACGCTGTACTGCGCCATGGCCAAGCGCTTCGCCACCGACCGCTGCTTCGCCCTGTGCAACGAGGCCCTGCAACTGCACGGCGGCTACGGCTACCTCAACGACTACCCGCTGGAGCGCTGGGTGCGCGACAGCCGCGTGCACCAGATCCTCGAAGGCACCAACGAAATCATGCGGGTGATAGTCGCGCGCCGCCTGCTCGACCAGGGCGGCATGCTCGACCGCCTGCTGTAACCGCCCCGCACCCGGCCCTCGCCCGTAGGATGGGTTGAGCGAAGCGATACCCATGCCACGAAAAGCACCGCGCAGAAAGATGGAAAAAACGCCCGCCCAGGCGGTCCAATCCGAACGCAACGGACATGGACGCCCGGGCCCGGGGCCCCTAGAGTCCCCGCATACCCCGGCGCCGGCCACGGCCCGCGCCCTGCCAAGGAGAACCCCATGAGCACCGCAGTCGAACCCTACAAGCCCGGCCACTTCGACCTGACCCACAAGCTCACCGTGGAGAAGCACGGCCACACCGCGCTGGTCACCATCAACCACCCGCCGGCCAACACCTGGGACCGCGACTCGCTGATCGGCCTGCGCCAGCTCATCGAGCACCTCAACCGCGACGACGACATCTACGCCCTGGTGATCACCGGCCAGGGGCCGAAGTTCTTCTCCGCCGGCGCCGACCTGAACATGTTCGCCGACGGCGACAAGGCCCGCGCCCGCGAAATGGCCCGGCGCTTCGGCGAGGCCTTCGAGGCCCTGCGCGACTTCCGCGGCGTGTCCATCGCCGCGATCAACGGCTACGCCATGGGCGGCGGCCTGGAATGCGCCCTGGCCTGCGACATCCGCATCGCCGAGCGCCACGCGCAGATGGCCCTGCCCGAAGCCGCGGTGGGCCTGCTGCCGTGCGCCGGCGGCACCCAGGCGCTGGCCTGGCTGGTCGGCGAAGGCTGGGCCAAGCGCATGATCCTCTGCGGCGAGCGGGTGGACGCCGAGACCGCCCAGCGCATCGGCCTGGTCGAGCAGGTGGTGGACAGCGGCGAGGCCCGCGGCACCGCCCTGCTGCTGGCGGCCAAGGTGGCGCGGCAGAGCCCGGTGGCGGTGCGCACCATCAAGCCGCTGATCCAGGGCGCCCGCGAGCGCGGCCCGAACACCTGGCTGCCGGAGGAGCGCGAACGCTTCGTCGACCTGTTCGACGCCGACGACACCCGCGAGGGCGTCAACGCCTTCCTGGAGAAACGCGAACCGAACTGGCGCAACAAGTAAGGATGACCCGATGAATGTACTTTTCGAGGAACGCCACGGCCTGCACGGCTTCCGCATCGGCATAGCGACCCTGGATGCGGAAAAGAGCCTCAACGCCCTCAGCCTGCCGATGATCGAGGCGCTGCTGCAGCGCCTGCAGATCTGGCGCGACGACCCGCACATCGCCTGCGTGCTGCTGCGCGGCGCCGGCACCAAGGCCTTCTGCGCCGGCGGCGACGTGCGCAAGCTGGTCGACGCCTGCCGCGAACACCCCGGCGAGGTGCCGGAACTGGCGCGGCGCTTCTTCGCCGACGAATACCGCCTCGACCACCTCATCCACAGCTACGGCAAGCCGCTGCTGTGCTGGGCCCACGGCTACGTCATGGGCGGCGGCATGGGCCTGATGCAGGGCGCCGGGGTGCGCATCGTCACCCCATCCAGCCGCCTGGCCATGCCGGAGGTGAGCATCGGCCTGTACCCGGACGTCGGCGCCAGCTGGTTCCTCGCCCGCCTGCCGGGGCGCCTGGGCCTGTTCCTGGGCCTGGGCGCCACCCAGATGAACGCCCGCGACGCGCTGGACCTGGACCTGGCCGACCGCTTCCTGCTGGACAACCAGCAGGAAGACCTGATCACCGGGCTGATCCAACTGAACTGGCGCGAACAGCCCGAGGTGCAGCTGCACAGCCTGCTCCGCGCCCTGGAGCACGAGGCCCGCGGCGAACTGCCCGAGGCCCAGCTGCTGCCGCGCCGCGAGCGCCTGGACCAGCTGCTCGACGTGGCCGACGCCAACGACGCCTGGCAGGCCCTGGCCGCCCTGCAGAACGACGCCGATCCGTTGCTGGCCAAGGCCGCGCGGACCCTGGCCAGCGGCTGCCCGCTGACCGCCCGGCTGGTCTGGGAGCAGATCCGCCGCGCGCGCCATTCGTCGCTCGCCGAGGTGTTCCGCATGGAATACGCCATGAGCCTGAACTGCTGCCGCCACCCGGAATTCCCGGAGGGCGTGCGCGCCCGGCTGATCGACAAGGACAACACACCGCACTGGCACTGGCCACGGATCGCTGCCATACCTGAGGCAGTGGTGGACGCGCATTTCGAGGCGACCTGGGAGGGCGCGCACCCGCTGGCGGACCTGTAGCCCCGCACCCTCCCCGTGAAAGACGTGCTTCGTGGCGTTCACCCCTGGCAACCAGAGGAGAACGCGGATGAAACAGATAGCCTTCATCGGCCTCGGCCACATGGGCGCGCCCATGGCCGCCAACCTGCTCAAGGCCGGTTACCTGCTGCGGGTCTTCGACCTGGTGCAGAGCGCCGTCGACGGCCTGGTGCCGCTGGGCGCCAGCGCCGCGCGCAGCGCGCACGACGCGGTGGACGGCGTCGACGTGGTGATCACCATGCTGCCGGCCAGCCAGCACGTCGAGGGGCTCTACCTCGGCGAGCAGGGCCTGCTGCAGCACATCGCCCCCGGCACCCTGGTGCTGGAATGCTCCACCATCGCCCCGGCCTCGGCGCGCAAGGTCCACCATGCGGCGGCGGAACGCCGGATTCCCATGCTCGATGCGCCGGTCTCCGGCGGCGTCGGCGGCGCCGTCGCCGGCACCCTCACCTTCATGGTCGGCGGCGATGCCCAGGTGCTGGAGAAGGCCAGGCCGATCTTCTCCGCCATGGGCCGCAACATCTTCCACGCCGGCAGCGACGGCGCCGGCCAGGTGGCCAAGGTGTGCAACAACCAGCTGCTGGCCATCCTCATGATCGGCACCGCCGAATCCCTGGCCCTGGGCGTGGCCAACGGCCTGGACCCGGTCGTGTTGTCCGAGATCATGCGGCGCAGCTCCGGCGGCAACTGGGCGCTGGAGGTCTACAACCCCTGGCCCGGGGTGATGGAGAATGCCCCGGCCTCGCGCGGCTACGAGGGCGGCTTCCTCAGCGCGCTGATGGCCAAGGACCTCGGCCTGGCCCAGGAGGCCGCGCAGCTCACCGGCAACGCCACGCCGCTGGGCAGCCTGGCCACCAGCCTCTACCGCCTGCTGCTCAAGCAGGGCTTCGGCGACAAGGACTTCTCGGTGGTGCAGAAGCTGTTCGACCAGGGATTGTGAAGTGCAGCTTACGAGTGCATGGCGGCCCGGCCGGTTTTTCCCGAGCCGGGCAAGGCCGATCATGGGCGCCATTCCGCCGTGCTACGGCCTTTGCCCTGGAGCTTAACGATGAAAATCGCCCTGATCGGTGCCACCGGCCATGTCGGCCATTATTTCCTGGAAGAAGCGCTGCGCCGCGGCCTGCGGGTGACGGCGCTGGTCCGTGACCCGGCCAAGCTGGCCAACCGCGCCGGCCTCACTGTCGTGCGCGCCGACGTCTACGACGCCGCGCAGGTGGCCAAGGCGGTGGCCGGCCATGACGTGGTCATCAGCGCCTTCAACGCCGGCTGGGGCAACCCGGACATCCGCGCCGCCCATGCCCGCGGCAGCCAGGCCATCCTCGACGGCGCCAAGGCCGCCGGGGTGAAGCGCCTGCTGGTGCTCGGCGGCGCCGGCAGCCTGGAAATCGCCCCCGGCCAGCGCCTGGTGGACAGCCCGGAATTCCCGGAAGCCTGGAAACAGGGCGCCCTCGGCGCCGCCGACGCCCTCGACCAACTGCGCGGCGAAAAGGCCCTGGACTGGGCCTTCCTCAGCCCGGCCATGCTCCTGGAAGGCGAACAGCGCACCGGCAGCTTCCGCATCGGCGGCGACCAGGTGCTGTTCGACGCCAAAGGCGAAAGCCGCATCTCCCTCCCCGACCTGGCCGTGGCCATGCTCGACGAAGCGGAACGCCCCGCCCACCACCGCCAGCGCTTCACCGTGGCCTATTGACCGGAACATTGTAGGAGCGGGCCCTGCCCGCGATTTCGCGCGCAGGGCGCGCTCCTACAGGGGAACACCGCGGGTGGGGCGGCGTAGGAGCGGATCTTATCCGCGAATCGCGCCGGTGGTTCCGGCCATCGCGGACAAGGTCCGCTCCTACGGGGAAATGCCATGCCTCCTACAGGGGAGCACCGCGGGTGGGGCAGCGTAGCGGATCTTATCCGCGAACCGCGCCGGTGGTTCCGGCCATCGCGGACAAGGTCCTACGGGGAAATGCCGTGCTTGTAGGGGCGCCGAAATGCGGCGGGTAACCGCGAACGGTTATCCGCCCTGCGAACTCGCCGGCTGACGCTGAACTATCCCCCGCTCCGAACGGCCCCCTCTCCCGCTTGCGGGAGAGGGCTGGGGAGAGGGCGCTCTTTCGGGAGTGAACAACTGGCCCGCCGCCTGCGCCGCGATGCTCTGGGTAGGATGGGTTGAGCTTGCGATACCCATCGGACCCTGGTGATGGGTATCGCTTCGCTCAACCCATCCTACGAGGGTACGTCTTCCCGCATCACCCCTCTTGCGTCCCCGGCGTGGCGATATCGAACCAGAACTCGAAGTCATCCAGCATCCCGAACAGCTTGGCCAGCAACAGCGGATTGCCCGAGCTCTTCAGCTTGCCCTGGGCGATCAGCACCACCGGGTTGGCCTCCTTGAGCAGCAGGCGGTTGAGGTCGGCGCGGTCGATGGTCACCGTCTGCCCGGCGTCTTCGCTGTGCACGCCGCGGATGTTGTTCAGGTGCGAGTTCTTCAGCTCCAGCAGGTACTCCTGGCCGATGTCCGGCAGCACCAGGTTGATGGCGAAGTCCTCGCCCTCGGCCTTGCCGGCGTTCAGGCGCACGCCCAGGTAGTCGAACAGCAGGCCGGTGTCCATGGCGGCCAGGGCATCGGCGCTGGAGGTCTTCAGCGAAGGCAGGTCGCGCGGCACGCCGTGGCGCAGTTCGTCCGCCGCGGCCAGGTAGCTGTTGCGCCAGCCGGCGTTCTCCGCCTGGTAGCCCAGCTGTTCCAGGGCGTCCGCCTGCAGGCGGCGGGCGGCCTGGTTGTCCGGCTCGGCGAAGACCAGCTTGTTGACCACCTCCACCACCCAGCGGTACTCGCCCTGGTCGAAGGACTTCTGTGCCATCTGCAGCATGTGCTCGGCGCCGCCCATGAATTCCACGTACTTCTTCGCCGAATCCTCCGGCGCCAGCGGGTTCAAGGTGGCCGGGTTGCCGTCGTAATAGCCCAGGTACTTGTTCACCACCGCGCGCACGTTGTGGCTGACCGAGCCGTGGTAGCCGCGGTTGTACCACTCGTTGGCCAGCTCCGGCGGCAGCTGGAAGCGCTCGTGGATCTGGTTGATGGTCACGCCCTGGTTGGCCAGGTGCAGGCTCTGGTCGTTGAGGTAGCCGTAGAGGTCGCGCTGCTTCTCCAGGGTGCGGACGATGTCCTCATGCCCCCAGCGCGGCCAGTTGTGCACGGCGAACATCACCTCGGCCTGGTTGCCGTAGCGGTGCAGCGCCTCGTTGATGTACTTGCTCCAGCCCAGCGCATCGCGGGTCTCGGCGCCGCGCAGGGTGTAGAGGTTGTGCAGGGTGCCGGTGACGTTCTCGGCCATCAGCAGGGCCTTCTGCTTCGGCAGCCAGACGTTCATCTCCGAGGGCGACTCGGTGCCGGGGGTGTTCTGGAAGACGAAGTCGACGCCGTCGATGCGCAGTTGCTCGTCGTCCTTCTCGATCAGCCGGGTCGGTGCGATCAGGCTCATCGGCCCGTGGGCGACGGCCTTGCCGATGGCCATGTCCACCAGGCCGCGCGGGCCCTGGGGCAGTTCGGTGCCGTACTGGTAGGTGGCGCGGCGCAGCATGGCGTTGCCGGCCAGCACGTTCTCCTTGATCGCCGACTCCATGAAGCCCTTGGGCGCGATGATCTGCACCTCGCCCTTGTCCACCTGTTCCTGGCTCACCAGGCCCTTCACCCCGCCGAAATGGTCGACGTGGGCGTGGCTGTAGATGATCGCCTTGATCGGCTTCTGCCCCAGCTCCTGGCTGACCAGGGCGTAGGCAGCCCTGGAAGTGGCCGGGGTAGTCAGGGTGTCGATGACGATCCAGCCGCTGTCGCCCTGGACGAAGGTGATGTTGGCCAGGTCGAAGCCGCGCACCTGGTAGATGCCGTCGGCGACCTTGTACAGCCCGTACTTGAGGTTGAGCAGGGCCTGGCGCTGCAGGCTGGGGTTGATGCTGTCGATGTCCTGGCCGGCATCGAGGAAGCCGAAGCCGCCCAGCTGCCAGGCCACGCTGCCGTCGTCGTTGCGGATCACCAGCTGTTCCGGGCGCTTGATCAGGCCCTGCTCGACCCGCGCGAAGTCGCTGCGGTCGTTGAACGGCAGCGCCTCGCGGACCTTCTGCTGCAGGGCCACGGTGAAGGCGCTGGGCGGCTTGGGCGCATCGGCAGGGTCGTCGGCGGCGAGCAGCACGGGCGACAGGCCGGCCAGCAGGACGGCGGCGGAAAGGCGCAGCATGGAAAACTCCGGTTCTTGTTATGGGAATGCCTGGCACTATGCCGGCAGGCATGGCAATAATTCCAATGCATTCCTTTACCGATCCTGATGCACACCAAGCATGACCGACCTGCGCCAGCTCCGCCATTTCGTCGCCCTCGCCGAACACGGCCACTTCGCCCGCGCCGCCGAAGCGGTGAACCTCAGCCAGCCGGCGCTCTCGCGCAGCATCCAGGCCCTGGAAAACCAGCTCGACTGCCGCCTGCTGGACCGCAACCCGCGCGGCATCAGCCTGACAGCCCACGGCCGGCTGGTGCTGGAGCACGCCCGCCGCCTGCTGGCCGGCAGCCGCGCGCTGGACAACGCGGTGAGCCAGCTGGGCAACCTGGAGGCCGGCGAACTGCGCCTGGGCGCCGGCCCCTTCCCCGCCGCACGCCTGCTGCCGCAGACCCTCGCGGCCTTCAGCCGGGCCCACCCGCGGGTCAGCGTGGCGCTGGCCATCGAGAACTGGCAGCTGCTGCACCGGCGCCTGCTGGACGATGAGCTGGAACTGTTCGTCGCCGACTGCCGCGAACTGCAGGGCGACCCGCGCCTGGACATCCAGCCGCTGCGCGAGCACGACAGCCTGCTGTTCTGCCGCCCCGGCCACCCGCTGCTGGCGCGCGGGCGCCTGGCCATCGATGACCTGCGCGACTACCCGCTGGCCGGCCCGCGCCTGCCGCGCGACGCCCACCAGCGCCTGGCCCGCAGCCTGGGCCGCGAGCAACCGCTGGACGTGCAGTGCGACGACGTACTGATGCTCAAGGAACTGGTGCGCGGCAGCGACGTGCTGTGCCTGGCGGTGGCCGACGTGGTGGCCGCCGACGTCGCCGCCGGGCGCCTGGCCACCCTGCCCTGGCCGCGCCAGGCCGGCGACGCCGCGCTGCGCGGCTCGGCCTACGGCCTGGTGCGCCACGCCAGCCGCAGCCTGTCGCCGGCGGCGCAGGCGTTCGTCGAGCTGTTGCTGCAGGTCGACGGTCGGCCCATCGAAAGCCCGGCGCAAAACGACTGACGGCACCCGAAGGTGCCGTCAGCAGAAGCATCAGCGATGCCAGTAGTAGCCGGGGGCCGGGGCGTAGCGCACCGGCGGCGGCGGAGGCGCGTAGTAGCGATGGCCGCCGCGCCAGCCGCCGTGGTCGTGTTCGTAGACCACGCAGCCGGACAGCGGCAGGAACAACAGCAGGGCAACGAGAAGGCGACGCATGGCTAACTCCTGATCGGCATCCGCTTCGAATCAGCGGCTTGTAGGATCAGACCCGACGCCCCGGCGGCGGTGCCCAGCTACAGGGTAAAGCTTATGTAAATCACGGATTTACCCGCAGCGCGGGCAGGTGCAGCACGCCGAAGAACAGTACCTGCAGGCGCTCCAGCCAGGGTTGCCGGCGCGCCTTCAGGCGCCGGCCCAGCAGCAGCACCTCGCCGGCGTGCACCGCCAGCAGCACGACCGAGAGCGACAGCAGCGGGCGGTACAGCTCGCCGAACGGGTACAGCAGGTTGACCGCGGCGGCCAGCCAGAACATGGCCAGCGCGCCCTTGGCGAAGGACAACAGGTGCGACATGGGCGACTCCGATGGGGTGGATGGTCCGCGCAGTCTGCCGTGGGGTGCGCGCCGGCCGACACCGACTTTCGACTGGCGCACCCGGCCCGGCCGCGGCTGAACGCCGCAGTGGAGAGCCGCCGCGGGAGTCGCTAGAGTTGAAAGATGACTACCCCTACTCCACGGGATGAACGCACTCGTAGGATGGGTTGAGCCTGCGAAACCCATGCTGCCGTGATGATGGGTATCGCTTCGCTCAACCCATCCTACGCAGAGCGATCCGGTGCAGTCGGCAAGACAGTTGCTCCTACGAGGTGCGCCATGCCCACGCTCAGCCATCACGACGCCCAGCAGCGCGTCGATGACATCCACGCCTTCACCCGCGAGTTGCAGCGCCTGGGCGAGGAAGGCGCGCTGAGCCTGGACGCGGCCCAGCGCGAGGGCCTGCAGGCGCACCACCTGCGCCTGCTGGACGAATACCGCGAGCGGTTCGACATCGACCGCGACAGCCAGGACAGCCGCCTGTCCCTGGGCATGCGCATCGCCTCCTTCCTCGGCGCGCTGGCCCTGGCCGCCAGCCTGTTCTTCCTCTTCTACCAGTTCTGGGGCCTGTTCGGCGAAGCCGTGCAGGTGGGCATCCTCGTCGGCGCCTCGGTGATCACCCTGCTGGCCACCTTCTGGCTGCAACGCCGCGACGCTTCCGGCTACTTCGCCAAGCTGGCGGCCATGCTGGCCTTCGCCGCGCTGGTGCTGAACATCAGCATGCTCGGGCAGATCTTCAACATCACCCCGTCCGAGCGCGCCCTGCTGCCCTGGGCGGCCTACGCCCTGCTGCTGGCCTACCTGTGCGACGCGCGGCTGCTGCTGGGCGCCGGGCTGCTCTGCCTGATGGGCTTCGTTGCCGCGCGCTTCGGCACCTGGGGCGGCGTCTACTGGCTGGACGCGGGCGAGCGCCCGGAGAACTTCTTCCCCGCCGCCGTGCTGGTGTTCCTGGTGCCGCTGGCGTTCGAGCAGCGCCGCTTCGACGGCTTCGCCGCGCTGTACCGGGTGTTCGGCCTGCTGGCGCTGTTCGTGCCCATGCTGGTGCTGGCCAACTGGGGCAACGGCAGCTACCTGCCCTTCGCCCCGCACCGCATCGAGGGGCTGTACCAGGTGCTCGGCTTCGTCTGCGCCGCCGCGGCCATCTGGCTGGGCGCGCACCGCGAGTGGCCGGAGGTGGTCAACACGGGGCTGGCGTTCTTCGTCATCTTCCTCTTCACCAAGTTCTACGACTGGTGGTGGGAGGTGCTGCCCAAGTACCTGTTCTTCCTCGCCCTGGGCGTGGCGGCGGTGCTGATCCTGCTGTTCCTGCGCTACCTGCGCAACGCCCACGGCCTGCTGGGAGGGCGCCTGTGATGAACATCACCCGCAACCACGGCCTGCTGCTGGGCCTGGGCCTGATCCTGCTGAGCAACGCCGCCGCCCTCGGCGCCGCGGCCTGGAACCGCAGCGGCGAGCCGGACAGCCGCCTGAGCCTCAGCGAGCGCGAGCTGCAGCGCAACAGCGACTGGCACCGCGAGAACAGCGGCGTGAGCCTGCGCCTGCTGTGGCGCATCCCCGGCGACGAGGCCAATGCCGCCTGGGCCCCGCGCATCCCGCTGGAGACCATGCGCGCGCTGGGCTTCCAGGTGCCGGACAAGGTCGACCGCGACAGCGCCCTGGCCTTCGACCGCCAGCAGGCCCGCGACGCCCTGCTGGTGCTGGAGCTGGACGGCCCGCTGTACCAGCGCGAGCTGGCCCTGGCCCGCGAGCGCCTGGCCCAGGCGGAAAAACGCCTGGCCGCCAGCCCCGACGACGTGCACCTGAAGAGCGAGCGCGACTTCCAGCGCAGCGCCCTGGACAACGAGGAACAGCGCGCCAGCCGGCTGTTCCTGGCCGACGCCGGCACCGACCTGCAAGCCCTGCGCCAGCAGTACCCGGACCGCCGGCACTACGCCATCGTCCACGGCCAGGTGCGGCCCATCTCGCTGTACCGCAACCGCGCCTGGGCCCTGGGCGGCAGCGCCAGCACCGAGGGCGTGCGTGCGCTCAACGTGCCGCAGCGCTGGCACGACGAACTGGAGGGCCTGGCCCCGCGCGCCGAACAGCGCGCGGCCCAGGAGCAGCCGCAGCCCTTCGGCGCCGAGGTGGCCTTCGGCCAACGCCTGGAGCCGTGGATAGAGCAGATCCAGGCGCGCTGAGCGGCCACCGCCACGCCCCGCGAAGAGGCGTGGCCAGGTGCCATCCAGGACTTTGGGCCTAGTACCTATTGAACATTGCGCTCCACGGCCGGGTGACTAAGGTGGAATACAGGCCCTGCCGATATCCGCGACGGAGCCCGTGCCAGTTGTAGCCTCTCGAGGATTGCTCCCTGCCTCCCAGCCCCGCCGTCCGGCGGGGCTTCTTTATGCCCTGGCGATCGCCTGGCGCTGTCCTTGCCCCTGGCACTGCCCTTGCTAGAGCTTCTGCGGCACGGCCCAACGGCGGGTCGTCCACCGACACCGGCGTTCCTTCGCCCGCCCGCCTGGCGCGGGGCGAAGCGGCGCCTTTTTGCTCCGAGGTAGCGATGACCGACATGACCGCCGAACTGCACCCACTGGCCTGGGTCGCGGGCTCCGATGCACCAGAAAAGAGCGTGCTCGACCTGGGCTTCATGGCCCTGAGCGACGCCGCCTCGCTGATAGTCGCGGCCACCCAGGGCTTCGCCCAGCCCTACGGGCTGACGCTCAACCTGCACCGCCAGGGCTCCTGGGCCATGCTCCGCGACGGCCTGCTCGGCGGCCAGCTGGATGCCGCCCACTGCCTGTACGGGCTGGTCTACGGCGTGCAACTGGGCATCGGCGGGGTGCCGGCCACCGACATGGCGGTGCTCATGGGCCTGTGCCGGAACGGCCAGGCGATCAACCTCTCCGCCGCCCTGCAGCGCGACGGCGTGACCAGCGCGGAGGCCCTGCGCCAACTGGTCCTGGGCCAGGGCGCGCGGCTCACCCTGGCGCACACCTTCCCCACCGGCACCCACGCCCTGTGGCTCTACTACTGGTTGGCCAGCCTGGGCATCCACCCGCTGCGCGACGTCGACACCCTGGTGGTGCCGCCGGCACAGATGGTCGAGCACCTGCGCGCCGGGCGCATCGACGGCTTCTGCGCCGGCGGGCCCTGGGGCGCCCTGGCCATCGACGAAGGCATGGGCTTCACGGTCGCCACCAGCCAGTCCATCTGGCCGGACCACCCGGAAAAGGTCCTCGGCGCCACCCGCGCCTTCGTCGAGGAATGCCCCAACGCCGCCCGCGCCCTGGTCATGGCCCTGCTCGACGCCAGCCGCTTCATCGAGGCCAGCGAGGCGAACCTGCGCGGCACCGCCCAACTGATCAGCGGCAGCGACTACCTCGACGCGCCCCTCTCGAGCATCGAGCCGCGCCTGCTCGGCCACTACCAGGACGGCCTCGGCCACGCCTGGAAGGACGCCCATCCGCTGCGCTTCCACGACGCCGGGCGGGCCAACCAGCCCTGGCTGTCCGACGGCCTGTGGTTCATCACCCAGTTCCGCCGCTGGGGCCTGCTGCGCGGTGAGCCGGACTACCTAGCCATCGCCGGGCAGGTGCAACAGCAGGCGCTGTATCGCGAAGCCGCCCAGGCCCTGGGCATCGCCGTGGACGAGCGCGGCCTGCGCAGTTCGACGCTGCTCGACGGCAAGCCCTGGGACGGCACGGACCCCGCCGGCTACGCCCGCGGCTTCGCCCTGCACGCCCTGAACGACGCCTGAGGGAGCTGCGAAGATGCTGCGCATCCTGCTGATCAACGACACCGCCAGCAAGGTCGGGCGCCTGCGCGCCGCACTGGTCGAGGCCGGTTTCGAAGTGCTCGACGAATCCGGCCTGAGCGTCGACCTGCCGGCGCGGGTCCAGGCCCTGCACCCGGACGTGATCCTCATCGACAGCGCCTCGCCCGGCCGCGACGTGCTGGAGCAGGTGGTGCTGGTGAGCCGCGACCAGCCCCGCCCCATCGTCCTGTTCACCGACGAGCACGACCCCCAGGTGATGCGCCAGGCCATCCGCTCCGGGGTCAGCGCCTACATCGTCGAAGGCATCCAGGCCGAGCGCCTGCAGCCGATCCTCGACGTGGCCATGGCCCGCTTCGAGAGCGACCAGGCCCTGCGCGCCCAGCTGCAGGCCCGCGAGCAGCAGCTGGTGGAACGCAAGCGCATCGAGCTGGCCAAGGGGCTGCTGATGAAGATGAAGGGCTGCCCCGAGGAAGAGGCCTACACCCTGATGCGCCGCCAGGCCATGAGCCGCCAGCAGAAGCTGGTGCAGGTCGCCGAACAGATCATCGCGATGCACGAGATGCTGGGCCACTGAGCCGCGGCCAGTGGCCAGCGGCGGCACCGCGCGATCATCGCGCCAGCGCCACTGCTGGCCCAGCCCGCGAGCGAAGCGGCCTATGCTGCCGCCGCCCCGCCGCCATGGCGGGGCCAGGACCCGCTTCCGCCGCCTGCGCGGAAGCCCGCAGTGGGCGCGCCTGGCCAGGCCCCCGGACGCCCACCCGTCAGCGCCGGCACACCGGCCCAGCAGAGGCACCCATGCTCGACATCAGTACCTGGAACCTCAGCGTTCCCACCGACCCCAGGCCCACCGAGGTCACCACCCAGCAGATCGCCCGCGGCTACCAGAGCCACTTCTTCACCCGCAACAGCGCACGGATGACCTTCTGGGTGCCGGTCACCGGCTCGCACACCTCCGACAGCGTGTTCCCGCGCAGCGAACTGCGCGAGACGCTGCCCGACGGCTCCATCTACAACTGGTACTACCGCGCCGCCGACAACGAGCTGCGCGCCACCCTGACGGTGGAACAGGTGCCGTCGAAGAACAAGGTGATCATCGGCCAGATCCACAGCAAGTCGCCCTACAGCAACGACGGCGAACCCCTGGTCAAGCTGCAGTACCACTACATCCCCGGCCAGGAGAGCGGGCGCATCGAGGCCCTGGTGCGCAACCACCCCGACGACTCCGCGGTGGTCAACGTGCCCCTGCTCAACGGCGTGCAGCTGGGCGAGCGCGTCACCTACAGCCTGCGCGTCACCTCCTCGGGCAACCTGGGCATCCGCGCGCGCAGCGCCGACGGCGCGGAGAACTACTACAGCAAGGCGCTCAGCAGCACCTGGTCGAAACAGCTGCTGTACTTCAAGGCCGGCGCCTACATCGCCGACAACTACGGCCCCAGCGACGAGGGCGCGCGGGTGACCTTCTACCACATCAACATCGCCCACCGCTGAAATCGCCCGCCGGCAGGCTGCCCGGGCGGGCCGCCAGGGCCTAGAATCGGCCCCCTCTTCCACCGCTTTGCGCAAGGTACCCATGGCCCGCCTCGACCTGCAGTTCCCCGAGGAACTGTTCTGCTACCAGACCCAGCTGACCGTCCGCGTCACCGACATCAACGGCGCCCGCCACCTGGGCAACGACTCCATGATCTCGATGATCTCCGAGGCCCGCGCGCGCTTCCTGTTCGACTTCGGCATCAGCGAGGGCGTCGGCGCGGACGGCATCGGCATCATCGTCACCGACCTGGCCACCACCTACCGCGCCGAGGCCCACGCCCGCGACCGCCTGCTGTTCGAGGTGGGCGTGATGGACTTCAACAGGTACGGCGGCGACATCATCTTCCGCATCACCCGCCCGGCCGACGCCACCCTGGTGGCCATGGCCAAGTCCGGCTTCGTGTTCTTCGACTACCGCCAGCGCAAGGTGGTGCCCATGCCCGAGGCCATGAAGGCGGCCTTCCCGGCGGTCAACCGGGTGGACTGAAGCGCCCCATCGGCGGGCACCGGGCCCGCCCCGGCGCCCCTTTCTGGTTCGCCCATGGGCCGGTTTCGCTGGCCAGGTACCGATTCCACGCCACCTGCGCGGTTGGCCCGGCCCTTGCTGTGGCACCTGCGGTGGCGATCAACGGCGATCCCCCATTCACACGACAAAGGCGTCGCATCCGCACCTGCCCCCTGGGGTAGCGCGCGGAGCGGCGCCTTTTTCGTTTCACCCCGGCGCAGGGGTGTGCGGGACCTGAACGAGACGCGCGACCGCCGCTGACGGCGGCGCCACGACCCCCTCTACCGTTGCTGACGAGGTACCCTCCATGAACACCAGCTTCTGGAAAGCCGGCCACGCGCCGACGCTGTTCGCCGCCTTCCTCTACTTCGACCTGAGCTTCATGGTCTGGTACCTGCTCGGCCCGCTGGCCGTGCAGATCGCCGCCGACCTGCAGCTGACCACCCAGCAGCGCGCCCTGATGGTCGCAACGCCCATCCTCTCCGGCGCGCTGCTGCGCTTCGTCATGGGCCTGCTGGCCGACCGCTGGTCGCCCAAGCGCGCCGGCCTGTTCGGCCAGGTGATCGTCATCGCCAGCCTCGCCGGGGCCTGGAGCCTGGGCATCCACAACCTGGAGCAGGCGCTGCTGTTCGGCGTGCTGCTGGGCATGGCCGGCGCCTCCTTCGCCGTGGCCCTGCCGCTGGCCTCGCAGTGGTACCCGCCGCAGCACCAGGGCAAGGCCATGGGCATCGCCGGCGCGGGCAATTCCGGCACCGTGTTCGCCGCCCTGTTCGCCCCGGTGCTGGCGGCGGCCTTCGGCTGGCAGAACGTCTTCGGCTTCGCCCTGATCCCGCTGTTGCTGACCCTGGCGGTATTCGCCCTGCTCGCCCGCAACGCCCCCGAGCGGCCGGCACCGAAATCCCTGGGCGACTACCTCAAGGCCCTGGGCGACCGCGACAGCTGGTGGTTCATGTTCTTCTACAGCGTGACCTTCGGCGGCTTCCTCGGCCTGGCCGCCACCCTGCCCGGCTACTTCCACGACCAGTACGGCCTGGACCCGGTCACCGCCGGCTACTACACCGCCGCCTGCGTCTTCGCCGGCAGCCTGATGCGCCCGCTGGGCGGCGCCCTGGCCGACCGCATCGGCGGCATCCGCAGCCTGCTGGCGATGTACACGGTGGCCTCGGTGTGCATCGCCGCGGTCGGCTTCCACCTGCCCAACGCAGTAGCCGCCCTGGGCCTGTTCGTGGCCGCCATGCTCAGCCTGGGCGCCGGCAACGGCGCGGTGTTCCAGCTGGTGCCGCAGCGCTTCCGCCAGAGCATCGGGGTGATGACCGGGCTGATCGGCATGGCCGGCGGCATCGGCGGCTTCTGCCTGACCGCGGGCCTGGGCGCCATCAAGCAGGCCAGCGGCGACTACCAGTTGGGCCTGTGGCTGTTCGCCGCTCTCGGCGTGCTGGCCTGGTTCGGCCTGCATGGGGTGAAGCGGCGCTGGCGTACTACCTGGGGCAGTGCTGCGGTGACTGCGGCGCGGGTTTGAAGGCTTCCTGGGGCGTAGGTGCTGGGTGTAAGAGCGCCCTCTCCCCAACCCTCTCCCTGAAGGGAGAGGGGGCTGTCCTGAGCGAGTGGGGAGTTTGGAGTCATCCTGATACTCCTCATCCGCGAACGCGGGAACATAGGGCGAATAACCGTTCGCGGTTATCCGCCGTTGAAAAGGCGGATCGGGAATGACGAGGTGAAAGGATGAAGACGGTCCCCCAGCCCCCTCCGAACGGCCCCCTCTCCCTCTGGGAGAGGGCTGGGGTGAGGGCGCGGAGTCAACCTGATTCACCGCAGCCCAACCCCCTTCGCGAGCAAGCTCGCTCCTACAAAGAGCACGCAACCCCCATGACCTTGCAACTGACCATCGCCCAGGCCAGCGCCACCGGCCCGCGCACGGAGAACCAGGATGCCCTGCGGGTGGTCACCCCGCCCGCCGACCTGGCCGCCAGCAAGGGCCACCTGTTCGCCCTGGCCGACGGCGTCAGCCAGTGCGCCGACGGCGGCCTGGCCGCGCGCCTGACCGTGCAGGCGCTGGCCAGCGACTACTACGCCACCCCGGAGACCTGGGCCATCGCCCAGGCCCTGGACCGCCTGCTGCTCTCGCAGAACCGCTGGCTGCAGGCCAACGGCGGCGGCCAGCCGCTGCTCACCACCCTCACCGCGCTGGTCCTGCGCGGCCGGCGCTTCACCCTCGCCCACGTCGGCGACTGCCGCCTGTACCGCTGGCGCGACGGCGAGCTGGAATGCCTGACCCAGGACCACGTCTGGGAACAGCCGGGCATGCAGCACGTGCTCAAGCGCGCCCTGGGCCTGGACCAGCACCTGGTGGTGGACTACCGCGACGGCGAACTGCAGGACGGCGAGAGCTTCCTGCTGGCCAGCGACGGTGTCTGGGCCACCCTGGGCGATGCCGGCATCCGCCGCATCCTCGCCGACGCCCGCGAACCGCGGGGCGCCGCCGAAGCCCTGGTCAAGGCCGCGCACCTGGCCGGCAGCCAGGACAACGCCAGCGCCCTGCTGGTGCGCATCGACGCCCTGCCCGCCAGTGGCCTGGGCGACACCCTGGCGCAACTGGAGCACTGGCCGCTGCCGCCGGAACTGCGCCAAGGCCAGATGTTCGAGGGCTGGCAGGTCGAAGGCCGCCTGGCGCAGTCGCGGCAATCGCTGATCTACCGCGTGCGCGACGCCCAGCAACGCCCCTGGCTGCTGAAGACGCTGCCGCCGGCGCTGCACGACGAGCCACAAGCCAGCCAGGCCCTGCTGCTGGAGGAATGGTTCCTGCGCCGTGTGCAGGGCCGCCACTTCCCCGAGCTACACGGCCTGTCGCAGCGCCAGCACCTGTACTACGTGATGCGCGAATACCCCGGGCAGACCCTGGCCGAGCGCCTGCGCCAGGGCCCCCTGCCGCTGGCCGAATGGCAATCCCTGGCGCCGCGCCTGTTGCACGCCCTCGGCCAGTTGCACCGGCGCAACATCCTGCACCGCGACGTCAAGCCGGAGAACCTGCACCTGGGCGAGGACGGCGAGCTGCGCCTGCTGGACTTCGGCCTGGCCTACTGCCCGGGCCTGTCCGGCGACGAAGCCCACCAGTTGCCCGGCACGCCCTCCTACCTGGCCCCGGAAAGCTTCCAGGGCGCAGCCCCGGAGCCGCGCCAGGACCTCTACGCCGCCGGCGTCACCCTCTACCGCCTGCTCTGCGAACGCTACCCCTACGGCGAAATCGAAGCCTTCCAGCACCCGCGCTTCGGCAGCCCGACGCCGGCCAGCCGCTACCGCCCCGACCTGCCGGTCTGGCTCGACGCCTGGCTGCTGCGCGCCGTGGCCGCCGACCCGGCGCAGCGCTTCGAGACCGCCGAGCAAGCCCTGCTGGAGCTGGAACAGGGCGAACGCCAGGCCGGCCTGGCCAGCCGCCCGCGGCCGCTGCTGGAACGCGAGCCGCTGCGCTTCTGGCGCGGCCTGGCGCTGGCCTCGCTGCTGTTCAACCTGGCGTTGCTGGCCTGGCTGCTGCGCCACTGAGCGCGCACCAGTTCGAACCCGCCCGCCTCATCACGGTGCAGGAAAACCCCGGCAGCACCGCGAAACCCCGCTGAATCCGCGCTCCGACGACCTGGCACGGCACCTGCAAGAGCACTGGCAACAATCTACAAAAGCGCGTCCCTCAACGAAGAGGCTCGCACTTCCCGATCGATCGGGACTTGGACAAAGGCGTCCTCGCCGGGCAACCGGCGGGACGCCTTTTTTGTTTTCCGTGATACCAGGAGCCCTTGCATGAAGAAGCTCAAGCTCGTCCTGATCGGCAACGGCATGGCCGGCATCCGCACCCTCGAGGAACTGCTGAAGATCGCCCCGGACCTCTACGAGATCACCGTGTTCGGCGCCGAGCCCCACCCCAACTACAACCGCATCCTGCTCTCGCCGGTGCTGGCCGGGGAGCAGACCTTCGAGGACATCGTCCTCAACGACCTCAACTGGTACGCCGACAACGGCATCCGCCTGCTGCTCGACCGCAAGGTGGTGAAGCTCGACCGCCGCCTGCGCAAGGTCTACGCCGCCGACGGCAGCGAGGCCGAGTACGACCGCCTGGTGATCGCCACCGGCTCCAACCCCTTCATCCTGCCGGTGCCGGGCAACCGCCTGGAGGGCGTGATCGGCTACCGCGACATCGCCGACACCCAGGCCATGATCGACACCGCGAAAAGCCACAGCCACGCGGTGGTGATCGGCGGCGGCCTGCTCGGCCTGGAAGCGGCCAACGGCCTCAAGCAGCGCGGCATGGACGTCACCGTGGTGCACCTCGCCGACTGGCTGCTGGAGCGCCAGCTCGACCGTACCGCCGGCAAGCTGCTGCAATCGGCCCTGGAGGCGCGCGGCATCCGCTTCCGCCTGAACACCGTCACCGACGAGCTGGTGGACAATGGCGACGGCCGCGTCTGCGCCGTGCAGTTCAAGGACGGCGACGTGGTGGCCGCCGACCTGGTGGTGATGGCCGCCGGCATCCGCCCCAACACCGAGCTGGCGGAAAAATCCGGCATCCCCTGCAACCGCGGCATCCTGGTCAACGACACCCTGCAGACCTACGACCCGCGCATCTACGCCATCGGCGAGTGCGCCAGCCACCGCGGCATCGCCTACGGCCTGGTGGCGCCGCTGTTCGAGCAGGCCAAGGTCTGCGCCAACCACCTGGCCCAGTTCGGCTTCGCCAGCTACAAGGGCTCGGTGGTCTCGACCAAGCTCAAGGTCACCGGCATCGACCTGTTCTCCGCCGGCGACTTCATGGGCGGCGAAGGCACCGAGACCATCACCCTCTCCGACCCCATCGGCGGCGTCTACAAGAAGCTGGTGATCAAGGACGACGTGCTGGTCGGCGCCTGCCTGTACGGCGACACCGCCGACGGCGGCTGGTACTTCCGGCAGATCCGCGAGAACCACAACGTGGCGCAGATCCGCGACCACCTGATGTTCGGCGAAAGCAGCCTGGGCGACGCCGGCCACCAGGGCCAGAGCAGCGCCGCGAGCATGCCCGACAACGCCGAGGTGTGCGGCTGCAACGGCGTGTGCAAGGGCACCATAGTCAAAGCCATCCAGGAGAACGGCCTGTTCAGCGTCGACGAGGTGAAGAAGCACACCAAGGCGGCCAGCAGCTGCGGCTCCTGCGCCGGGCTGGTGGAGCAGATCCTGATCAGCACCGTGGGCGGCGCGGCGGACGTCAAGCCCAAGAGCGAGAAGGCCATCTGCGGCTGCAGCGAACTCAACCACGGCCAGGTGCGCAAGGCCATCCGCGAGCACCACCTGACCTCCATGGCCGAGGCCATGCGCTTCATGGACTGGAGCACGCCCAACGGCTGCGCCACCTGCCGCCCGGCGCTGAACTACTACCTGATCTCCACCTGGCCGGGCGAGGCGAAGGACGACGCGCAGTCGCGCCTGATCAACGAACGCGCCCACGCCAACATCCAGAAGGACGGCACCTACTCGGTGGTGCCGCGCATGTGGGGCGGCGTGACCAACCCGGCCGAGCTGCGGCGCATCGCCGACGTCGCCGACAAGTACCAGGTGCCCATGGTCAAGGTCACCGGCGGCCAGCGCATCGACCTGCTGGGAGTGAAGAAGGAAGACCTGCCGGCGATCTGGAAGGACCTCGACATGCCCTCCGGGCACGCCTACGGCAAGTCCATCCGCACCGTGAAGACCTGCGTGGGCAGCGAGTTCTGCCGCTTCGGCACGCAGAACTCGACGCAGCTGGGCATCGACCTGGAGCACGACCTGTTCAACATGTGGTCGCCGCACAAGGTGAAGCTCGCCGTCTCCGGCTGCCCGCGCAACTGCGCCGAGGCCGGCATCAAGGACATCGGCATCATCGGCGTCGACTCCGGCTGGGAGCTGTATATCGGCGGCAACGGCGGCATCAAGACCGAGGTGGCGGAGTTCTTCGTCAAGCTCAAGACCTCGGACGAGGTGCGCGAGTACAGCGGCGCCTTCCTCCAGCTGTACCGCGAGGAAGCCTTCTACCTGGAGCGCACCGTGCACTACCTGCAGCGCGTGGGCATGGAGCACATCAAGAAGGCCGTGCTGGAGGATGCGGAGAACCGCAAGGCGCTCAACGCGCGCCTGCAGTACGCCCTGTCGCTGGAGCAGGACCCGTGGCAACAGCGCATCGAGCAGCCACGGCTGAAACAGGAATTCGAACGCATCCCGCTCGTGCAACTGGAAAGCGCCTGACCGGCCTGGGAGAACACACCATGAACTGGCAAGACATCTGCGCCCTGGAAGACATCCAGCCGCTGGGCTCGCGCGTGATCGCCGCGCCCCGTGGCGACATCGCCCTGTTCCGCACCGCCGACGACGAAGTCTTCGCCCTCGACGACCGCTGCCCGCACAAGGGCGGGCCGCTGTCCCAGGGCCTGATCTTCGGCAAGCGGGTGGCCTGCCCGCTGCACAACTGGCAGATCGAGCTGGACAGCGGCAACGCCGTGGCCCCGGACGTCGGCTGCGCCCACCGCCACCCGGTGAAGGTGGAGAACGGCCGCGTGCTGCTGGCCCTGAAAGACCTGGCCGCCTGCGCCTGAGGCGGCCGCGACACGGGAGAGCCCCATGAGCGAACGCCAAGTCACCGCCAGCACCTGCTGCTATTGCGGCGTGGGTTGCGGCGTCCTGATCGAGCACGACGGCGAGCGCATCCTCGACGTGCGCGGCGACCCGGACCACCCGGCCAACCTCGGGCGCCTGTGCAGCAAGGGTTCCAGCCTGCACCTGACCGGCGACCTGGCAGCCCGCGCGCTGCATCCCGAGCTGCGCCTGGGCAAGCAACTGGCGCGCAGCCGGGTGGACTGGGACAGCGCCCTGGAGCACGCCGCCGGGGTGTTCGCCGAGACGATCCGCGAGCACGGCCCGGACAGCGTGGCCTTCTACGTCTCCGGGCAGCTGCTGACCGAGGACTACTACGCCTTCAACAAGCTGGCTCGGGCCCTGGTCGGCAGCAACAACATCGACAGCAACTCGCGGCTGTGCATGTCCTCGGCGGTGGTCGGCTACAAGCGCAGCCTCGGCGCCGACGCCCCGCCCTGCTGCTACGAGGACCTGGAGCAGAGCGACTGCGTGCTGATCGCCGGCAGCAACATGGCCTACGCCCATCCGGTGCTGTTCCGCCGGCTGGAGGCGGCCAAGGCGGCGCGGCCGCAGATGAAGGTGATCGTCATCGACCCGCGGCGCACCGACACCTGCGAGCTGGCCGACCTGCACCTGGCGATCCAGCCCGGCACCGACGTGGCGCTGTTCCACGGCATCCTCCACCTGCTGCTCTGGGAAGGCTGGGTGGACCGCGCCTACATCGAGGCGCACACCCAGGGCTTCGACGAGCTGAAGAACCTGGTGCGCGACTACGGCCCGGTGGCGGTGGCGGAAATCTGCGGCATCGCCGTGGAGGACCTGCAACGCTGCGCGCAGTGGATCGGCCATGCGCCGAGCTTCCTCTCGCTGTGGTGCATGGGCCTGAACCAGTCCAGCGCCGGCAGCGCCAAGAACAGCGCGCTGATCAACCTGCACCTGGCCACCGGACAGATCGGCCGTCCCGGCGCCGGGCCCTTCTCCCTCACCGGCCAGCCCAATGCCATGGGCGGCCGCGAGACCGGCAGCCTGGCCAACCTGTTGCCCGGCCACCGCGACGCCGGCGATGCCGCGCACCGCGCCGAAGTCGCGCGGTACTGGGGCGTCGAAGCGCTGCCGGAGCAGCCCGGGCTGACCGCCATCGAGCTTTTCGACGCAGTGCGCGACGGGCGCATCAAGGCACTGTGGATCGCCTGCACCAACCCCGCGCAATCCCTGCCGGACCAGGCGCGGGTACGCGAAGCGCTCGCAGCCTGCCCCTTCGTGGTGGTGCAGGAAGCCTTCGCCACCAGCGAGACCTGCCGCTACGCCGACCTGCTGCTGCCGGCCGCCAGCTGGGGCGAGAAGGAAGGCACCGTGACCAACTCCGAGCGCCGCGTCAGCCACGTGCGCCGCGCCGTGCCGGCCCCCGGCGAGGCCCGCGCCGACTGGTCCATCGCCTGCGACTTCGCCCGCCGCCTGGAACGCCGCCTGCGCCCCGGCCGGCCGAGCCTGTTCGACTTCGCCGCCCCCCAGGCGCTGTTCGACGAATACCGCCCGCTCACCCAGGGCCGCGACCTCGACCTGGGCGGCATCAGCTACGCCCTGCTGGATGCGCGCGGCCCGCAGCAATGGCCGTTGCCCGAGGGCGCCAGCCAGGGGCTGAAGCGCCTCTACGCCGACGGCAACTTCGCCACCTCCAACGGCCGCGCCCGCTTCATCGCCGAAGCCTACCGCGCGCCGAAGGAACGCCGCGAGGCGCGCTTCCCGCTGATCCTCAACACCGGCCGGCTGCGCGACCAGTGGCACGGCATGACGCGCACCGGCACCGCCGCCAGCGCCTTCGGCCACGTCGAGGAAGCCTGCCTGGGCCTGCACCCGGCGGAACTGCGCCGGCGGCGCCTGGAAGACGGCCAGCTGGTGCGCCTGAGCAGCCGCCGCGGCAGCCTGGTGCTGCCGGTGCAGGCCGACGACGGCCTGCTGCCCGGCCAGGCCTTCCTGCCCATGCACTGGGGCGAACGCTTCCTCAACGGCCTGGGGGTGAACGCCCTGACCCTGCCGGCCTTCGACCCGCTGTCGCGGCAGCCGGAACTCAAGCACGCCGCCGTGGAAGTCGCCGCCGTGACGCTGCCCTGGCAGTTCTACGCGCTGGTCGAAGGCGACCTGCAACAACGTTTCGAGGCGCTGCGCCCGCTGTTCGACGGCCTGGACTACGCCAGCTTCACCCTGGCCGGCCGCGAGCGCCCTGCCCTGCAGGTGCGCGCCGCCGCCAGCGCGGCACCGGACGCCGCCTGGCTGCAGCAGGTCGATGCGCTGCTCGACCTGCTCGACGGCCCGGTGCTGGCCTACGACGACCCGCGCCGCGTCCAGGGCAAGCGGGTGCGCCTGGAAAACGGCCGCATCGCCGGCCTGCGCCTGGCCGGCAGCGGCATCGCCAGCGACTGGCTCAAGGCGCTGTGGCTGTCCGGCGAAAGCGACGCCGACCTGCGCCGCAAACTGCTCGCCCCGCCCGGCGCGCAGGTCGCCGCGGCCAGCGACAAGACCTTGTGCAACTGCAGGAACGTGCGCCTGAGCCAGGTGCGCGAAGGCATCGTCCGCGGCCTGGACCTGGACGGTCTGAAGCGCGAACTGGGCTGCGGCAGCCAATGCGGTTCCTGTGTTCCCGAAATACGGCGGTTGCTGGCCAGCGAAGCCGGCGCCCTCGCCGCCAACGCCTGAGGAGAGAGAAGATGAGTGGAAAAGTCTGGCTGGTCGGCGCCGGTCCCGGCGACCCGGAGCTGCTGACGCTGAAGGCCGTGCGCGCGCTGTCCGGCGCCCAGGTGGTGCTGCTCGACGACCTGGTCAACCCGCAACTGCTGGAGCACTGCCCCGGCGCCCGGGTGGTGCGCGTGGGCAAGCGCGGCGGCTGCCGCTCCACGCCCCAGGATTTCATCCAGCGCCTGATGCTGCGCTACGCCCGCCAGGGCCTGTGCGTGGTGCGCCTGAAAGGCGGTGATCCGTGCATCTTCGGCCGTGGCGGCGAGGAAGCGGCCTGGCTGGAGGCCCGCGGCATCGCCTGCGAGCTGGTCAACGGCATCACCGCCGGGCTGGCCGCCGCCACCTCCTGCGGCATACCCCTGACCCTGCGCGGCATCAGCCGCGGCGTCACTCTGGTGACCGCACACACCCAGGACGACAGCGAACCGAACTGGCCGGCGCTGGCCCAGTCCGGCACCACCCTGGTGGTCTACATGGGCGTGGCGCGCCTGGCGGAAGTCCGCGACGGCCTGCTGGCGGGCGGGATGCGCCGGGGCATGCCGGTGGCGATGATCGAAAACGCCTCGCTGCCCCGGCAGCGCGAATGCCGCAGCACTCTGGGTGCAATGCTCGACGACGCCACCGCCTTCGGCCTGCGCAGCCCGGCCATCCTGGTGATCGGCGAGGTGGCCGCCGAGGCCGCGCTGGAGCTGGCGCGCAGCGCCTGAACGACTGTTCCGAGACGTGGGGCGGATAACCGTTCGCGGTTATCCGCCGTTGGCCGTGCTACCGGGGCGTTCGGCGTGGTCGGGGAATCCAATCGCGGACAGAGTCCGCTCCTACGCCCCCGGCAAACACAACCCGTAGGATGGCTTTGAGCGAAGCGATACCCAGCATGGGTTTCGCCAAGACTCAACCCATCCGTTGAGGCGCGCCTCGGCGCAGCCTGAAAGACAGTTGCTCCTACGCCCGTGTGTCCTGGAACCCTAGGATCGGACTTTTTCGCAGGCAAAGAAAAACCCGGCCTAGGCCGGGTTTTTCCTGGAACTCAGACCAATTACTGCTGCTTGGCCTGGGCTTCCACTTCGGCTTCTACGCGACGGTTGACGGCGCGGCCTTCAGCGGTGCTGTTGTCAGCAACCGGACGGCTCTCACCATAACCAACGGCGTTCACGCGGCCGCCTTCCACACCGTACTCGTTGACCAGCACGTCACGAACGGCGTTGGCACGACGCTCGGACAGTTTCTGGTTGTAGGCGTCGGTGCCGACGGAGTCGGTGTGGCCTTCAACGGTGGTGGAGGTGGACGGGTACTGCTTCATGAAGTCAGCCAGGTTCTTGATGTCAGCGTAGCTGTTCTCTTTGACCTTGGACTTGTCGAAGTCGAACTTGACGTCCAGCTGGACGCGGACGACTTCAGCGACGGCCGGGCAGCCGTTGGCGTCAACGGTGACGTTGGCCGGGGTGTTCGGGCACTTGTCGACGTTGTCGCAGACGCCGTCGTGGTCTTCGTCGGAGCAGACTTCAGCGACCGGCTCCGGAGCCGGGGCCGGCTTGGCGCCGCCACCGAAGTTCATGCCGACGCCGACGCCAGCCATCCACTCGCCCTGGTGACCGTTGTCACGCTTCTCCAGGCCGTACTGGCCGTCGAGGCTGGCCTTGGCGAAGAAGTTCTCGGTGAAGTAGTACTTCAGGCCGGCGCCGATGTTGGCCATGGTCAGGTTCTGACGGCCGCCGTTCTCGCTGTTGACGTTGGTCAGGCTCTGGTGACCGATGCCGGCGGAAACGTACGGACGCAGGCCGACACCCGGGGTACCGAAGTGGTAGATGGCATCCAGGGAAGCCAGGTTGCCATGGACCTTCTTGTTGCCGGACTCGTAGGTGCCACGAATGTCGTGGTATTCACCGTAGGAGAGCGCCAGCTCGACGTCGTCGGTCAGGAAGTAGCCGACGGAACCGCCGTAGAGGTCCCCGTTCTTCATGTTGCGGGTGCTGTCAGTGAAGTAGCGCTTGCCGAAGGCTTCGGCTTCGACTGCGCCTTGGCCTTGAGCGAAAGCATTCACGGCGGAAGCAGCGATCATGGAGCCGATCACGACGCCCAGGGTGTTCTTCAGTTTCATCCGTTAAATCCCCATCTTGGTGGTCAGTAAGCCGATGACCGCCGACAAAAGGCAGGCCATACAACTTGCGGGCAAGTTTATCAGAACTTGCGAATTAGAGAGACAACATTTACCCAACTATGTTTCGGATATGCCCGAAAACTTTTCGCGCAGCCGATCCAGTGCACGCTTGTATCGCATCTTGGTCGCACTCAGGCCCATGTGCATGATGTCGGCGATCTCCTGGAATTCGAGCTCTGCGACAAATCGTAGCACCAGAATTTCCCGATCGATGGGATTGACATGTACCAGCCATCGGTCCAGGCCGCCTCGCTCCTCGACCTTCGGCGCCTTCTCCTCGGAAGCCTCCTCGAGCGGGTCCAGGCTCAGCGCATCGAGCAGCCGGCGCTTTCGTCTTTCCTTGCGATATTGGGTTATGCACTCGTTGTAAGTGATGCTGTACAACCAAGTTTTGAACTTCGATTTGCCCTCGAAGTTCTTCAATCCATACAGCACCTTGAGCATCACTTCCTGGCACACGTCGTCGGCATCCCGATCGTTGCCCAGATAGCGCGCGCAGACGTTGAACAGCGTGCGCTGGTATCGGCGCATCAGCTCCTCGTACGCCCGGGTGACGTGGAACAGCTCGTCATGGGCGCGCTCCACCAGCTCCTCGTCGGTCAGCTGGCGCGGGTCGTAGCGCTGGGACAATGGTTGCGGCTTGTTCAAGTCGGGTTCGGGCCAGGTCATGTCGGCCGCCGACGCGGCTTTCGCGAAGCGGCGTCGGCGTTGCACGGGATCATCTCAGCGGCTGGTCACACGGCGCTCGAGGAGCACGCGGTTGGCAATGGACACCAACTCGCCCTCATCGGTCATCAGAATAGTCTTGATGGTGCCGATTTCTTCGATGATGCCTTCGACATCGTCCACTTTCACCTCTTGCCCGACCTGGTACAGCTCGCGCACGTAGATACCGGCGATGATCTGCCCGGCGATCTCCCGGCTGCCCAGGCCCAGGGCCAGGGCGGCGGCGAGGCCGACGGTGATCAGCACGATGGCGATGATGTAGTTGAGCAGGTCGGTCTTGACCTCGAGCTGGCCGACGGCCACCGAGATGCTGATGATGATCACCAGCCACTGGGCCACGCGCCCCAGGCCGCCGGCATATTCCAGGCCCACGCCCTCGGCGGCGCCGCGCACCACGCTGTTGAGCAACTGCGCCAGGAGCACGCCGACGATCAGCACCAGGGCCGCGCCGAACACCTTGGGCAGGTACAGGGCAAGCACGTCGAGGGTGGCGGAGACGCGCTGCAGGCCCAGGGATTCGGCGGCGGAGACCAGGAACACCAGCAGCACGAACCAGTAGACGATCTTGCCCACCAGGGTCGAGACCGGCACCTGGATGCCGATGCGGGCCATCAGCTTGGTCAGGCCGGTGCCGCCCATCAGGCGGTCCAGGCCGAGCTTGGCCAGCAGCTTGGACAGCAGGGCGTCGAGCAGCTTGGCCACGACGAAGCCCAGCAGCACCACCACCAGGGCGCCGAGCAGGTTCGGGATGAACCCGGCGAGCTTGCCCCACAGGGTGTTCATGGCGGTGAGCAGGCTTTGCGTCCAGATATCGAATTGCATCTTCAGTCGGCCTTGTCAGCGGAAGGGGCGGAATTCTGCGGGCGCCGGGACACCGGCGCAAGGTGGGCGGCGCCGCGGCTCACGCCCAGGCTCAGGGCTTGCAGCCAGTGGCCCATGAGGCTGAACAGATCGCCGGCGCCGACCTGGCGGTTGGCGGTCTTCAGCACGCGACCCAGGCGCGCGTCTTCCTCCGGCTCCTGGTCCGGCATGCGCAGCAGGTTGCGCAGGGATTCTTCGAACGGATCGTGCATGCACAGCTCTCCTTCGTGTGCTGCCTTGACGCAGCCACACCCCCACAAGTCACATCAGAGCCAGCGCAGGCGGCGGAAGATCCACCACTGGGTCGCGGCGATCACGGCCATCAGCAGGCAGGCCATGGCGAAGCCGTGCGGCGCGCTGGAGCCCGGAATCCCGCCTACGTTGATGCCCAGAAGCCCGGCCACGAAACTCATGGGCAGGAAAAAACCGGTGATGATACCAAGAATGTACATGGTCTTGTTCATCCGCTCGGTGATCCGCCGGTGCTCGGCCTCCTGGATCAGCGAGATGCGCTCGCGCACCAGCTCCAGTTCCTCGAGGTTGCGCGTCAGGCGGTTGTACAGCTCGTTCCAGTAGTCGGCGTCGTCGCCCAGCGTCCAGGACAGCTTGATCCGCGTGAGCTGCGAGTAGATGTCGCGCTGCGGCGCCAGGTAGCGCCGCAGGCCCGCGGAGCGCCGGCGCAGGGCGCGCAGCTCGGCCTGGTCGGGCACGTTGCGCTCGTCTTCCTCGATGGCCTCCTCCATGGCGTCGAGTTCGTCGGCCAGGCCGCCGATCAGGGTATCGATGCGGTCGGTGAGGTAGTGCGCCAGGCTCAGCACCAGCTCCGAGGCGTTCTTCGGGCCGCGCCCGGCAGCCAGGTCCTGGCGCAGGTCGGCCACCGCCTTGAGCGGGCGCAGGCGCAGGGAGATCACCCGCTGCTTCTCGGCGAACACCCGCAGCGAGACCATGTCCTCGGGCACCGCGCCGGGGTTGAGGTTGACGCCGCGCAGGAACAGCAGCAGGCGCTCGGCGCCCAGGTCCAGCAGGCGCGGGCGGGTCGCCTCCTCCAGCAGCAGGTCGCAGGTGAATTCGTTCAACCCGCTGGAGTCGCGCAGCCAGGACTGCGCCTCGGGGACGCCGCGGTCCCAGTGCACCCAGAGGCTTTCCTCGGGCTTGAGGTCCAGCAGCGGCAGTTCGCTGCGGGAAATCTGCCGGCCGCCGCCGTGGCCATCGAGGACGTAGCCGTAGATCAGCCCACGCTCGGTGCCGCTTTCGTATTGCTGCATCGCCTGTTCCAGAAATGCCATGAAGTGCCGGGCGCCGCCGGCGGGCTCGACCATTGACCGGCGAAGGCGCCCGGCGTTCAGCTCACTCGGGCATTTTCAGGGCCTGGGGGGAGACGATGATGCCGTTGTTGTCGGCGTAGACGAACTCGCCCGGACGGAAAGTGATGCCGCCGAAGGTCACGGCCACGTTGAGGTCGCCGATGCCGCGCTTGTCGGTCTTCATCGGGTGGCTGGCCAGGGCCTGCACGCCCAGGTCGGTCTGCGCGATCACGTCGACGTCGCGGATGCAGCCGTAGACCACGATGCCTTCCCAGCCGTTCTTCGCCGCCTTCTCGGCCAGCATGTCGCCCAGCAGCGCGCGGCGTAGGGAGCCGCCGCCATCGACCACCAGCACCTTGCCCTTGCCGTCCTTGTCCACCTGCTCCTTGACCAGCGAGTTGTCCTCGAAGCACTTGATGGTGACGATCTCGCCGCCGAAGGAGTCGCGACCGCCGAAGTTGCTGAACATGGGCTCGACGACCTGGACCAGGTCGGGATAGGCATCGCACAGATCAGGGGTGACGTATTGCATGGAGAGACTCCTTGGAGTGTCGGGATGAACCTGCGGCGGACCGGCGGAGCGGCGATGAAGCCCGGAATGACCGGAACCCGGCTTGGCGTCACAGTCTAGCGACTGTCACGCCATCCGCCTACGCCCACCGCCCTGCTCCGCGGCTTGGCGCCTTTCGCCGAGAGGCACGCGTAGGGCGCATAACGCCTACGGCGTTATCCGCCGCCTGGCCTTGATTGCCGGCGGCGCCGGGGTTGACCTGAGCGTTGGCCATGGCCTCGGTGCAGCGGCGGATAACCGCGAACGGTTATTCGCCCTACGCCGCCCCACCTGCACCATTCCCCTGCGCGCGAAATCGCGGGCAGGGCCCGCTCCTACAGCTCGCCGGATGGCACGGTATTCCTCCCCCCGTAGGAGCGGACCTTGTCCGCGATAACCGGACGTCCCGGCGCGGATCGCGGATAAGATCCGCTTACGCTGCCCCACCCATGCCGTAACCATGTAGGAGCGCGCCCTGCGCGCGAAATCGCGGGCAGGGCCCGCTGGCGAGTATGGCTCCTACGAAAAGCACCTCGGCGCAGCCTGTAATCCTACGGGTTGCAGGGAGGCAAGGCCTGGCGCTCCAGCCAGTGCAGGACCCGCGGCCACACCTCGCGCTGGGCGCCCTTGCTCACCAGCATCTCGACGTGCCCGAAGTTTTCCGAAAAGCCCTGCCGGCGCCCCAGGCAGAGGTACTCACGGACTTCCGAGCCGAACTGCTCGAACAGCTTGCGGCAGGCCCAGGGCGGGTCCTGGCGGTCGCCCTCGGCGCTGACCGCCAGCACCGGCGCCGTCACCTTGGCCAGGCCGCCCCACCAGTCGTTGTCGCGTTCGCCGAAGCGGCCGAACAGGCCGTACCAGCGCAAGGCCTCCAGGGCCAGGCCGATGGGCTCGTCCTCCGGGCCGCGGCGCAGGCGCGGGCCGGGGATCACGCCCATGCGCTTGAGCAGCAGGCGCCCGCTCCAGGCCACCGGCGGCAGCTTCAGCGCCCAGTAGTCGCGGCTGACCTGGCTGCCGAACAGGGCCACGCTGGCCACCTGCTCCGGCGCCAGGTAGCCGCCGCCGAGGGTCGCCGCCAGGCTGATGCCGCCCAGGGAATGGCCGATCCAGTGCGGCGCCTGGCCGCTCTGTTCGACGACGAAGGCGGCGATGGCCGGCAGGTCGAAGCGCGCGTAGGCGGCGACGCTGTTGCGCGAATAGTCGAGGTTGCGCGGCGACAGGCCGTGGCCGCGCATCTCCGGTATCCACACGTCGAAGCCGGCGCGCGCCAGGTACGGCCCCAGGCCGATGCCCTTGGGCGAGTACCAGAAGCGCCGGTTGGAGAAGCTGCCGTGCACCAGGATCACCGGTACGCCACGCTGCTCGCGGCCCGGCAGGCCCAGGCGGGTCAGCGCCAGTTCGACGCTGGGGTCCGGGCTGTTGTTGGGTTTCAGGCGGTAGACGTCCTCGGTGAGGTCGCCACGCAGTTCGGCGCTGACGAGCGCCACGGGAAAGAGTCGGCTACTGCTGTGCATGTCGTTGGATGGGCTGGCACGAAAAAAGGGCGGGTGCAAGCACCCGCCCTTCCTGAACCCGCAGGTTCGGTTGGCGTCAGGCCTGGCCTTCGGCCAGGAAGAACCAGGTGTCGAGCACCGAGTCGGGGTTCAGCGAGACGCTTTCGATGCCCTGCTCCATCAGCCACTTGGCCAGGTCCGGGTGGTCCGAGGGGCCTTGGCCGCAGATGCCGATGTACTTGCCGGCCTTGTTGCACGCCTGGATAGCGTTGGCCAGCAGCTTCTTGACCGCCGGGTTACGCTCGTCGAACAGGTGCGCGACGATGCCCGAGTCGCGGTCCAGGCCGAGGGTCAGCTGGGTCAGGTCGTTGGAGCCGATGGAGAAGCCATCGAAGAACTCCAGGAACTCCTCGGCCAGCAGGGCGTTGGACGGCAGTTCGCACATCATGATGACTTTCAGGCCGTTCTCGCCGCGCTTCAGGCCGTTGGTGGCCAGCAGTTCGACCACCTGGGAAGCCTCGCCGAGGGTGCGCACGAAGGGCACCATCAGTTCGACGTTGGTCAGGCCCATCTCGTTGCGGACCTTCTTCATCGCCCGGCATTCCAGCTCGAAGCAGTCGCGGAAGGATTCGCTGATGTAGCGCGAGGCGCCGCGGAAGCCGAGCATCGGGTTCTCTTCTTCCGGCTCGTAGAGCTTGCCGCCGATCAGGTTGGCGTACTCGTTGGACTTGAAGTCCGACAGGCGCACGATGACCTTCTTCGGCCAGAAGGCCGCGGCCAGGGTGCTGACGCCCTCGACCAGCTTCTCGACGTAGAAGCCCACCGGGTCGTCGTAGCCGGCGATGCGCTTCTCGACGCTTTCCTTGATGTCGGCCGGCAGGCTGGCGAAGTTCAGCAGCGCCTTGGGGTGCACGCCGATCATGCGGTTGATGATGAATTCCAGGCGGGCCAGGCCCACGCCCTCGTTGGGCAGTTGGGCGAAGTCGAAGGCGCGGTCCGGGTTGCCGACGTTCATCATGATCTTGAACGGCAGCTCGGGCATGGCGTCCACCGAGTTCTGGCGCACGTCGAAGCCCAGCTGGCCTTCGTAGATCAGGCCGGTGTCGCCTTCGGCGCAGGACACGGTGACCTGCTGGCCGTCCTTCAGCACGGCGGTGGCGTTGCCGCAGCCGACCACGGCCGGGATGCCCAGCTCACGGGCGATGATCGCCGCGTGGCAGGTACGCCCGCCGCGGTTGGTGACGATGGCGCTGGCGCGCTTCATCACCGGCTCCCAGTCCGGGTCGGTCATGTCGGAGACCAGCACGTCGCCGGGCTGCACCTTGTCCATCTCGGAGACGTCGTGGATGACCTTCACCGGGCCTGCGCCGATGCGCTGGCCGATGGCGCGGCCTTCCACCAGGACCTTGCCCTTCTCCTTGAGCAGGTAGCGTTCCATCACGGTGGCGCTGGAACGGCTCTTCACGGTTTCCGGGCGGGCCTGGACGATGTACAGCTTGCCGTCGTCGCCGTCCTTCGCCCATTCGATGTCCATCGGGCGCTGGTAGTGCTTCTCGATGATCAGCGCCTGCTTGGCCAGTTCGGTGACCTCGGCGTCGGACAGGGCGAAGCGCGCGCGGTCGGCCTTCTCCACGTCGACCACCTTGACCGACTTGCCGGCCTTGGCTTCGTCGCCGTAGATCATCTTGATCGCCTTGCTGCCCAGGTTGCGGCGCAGGATCGCCGGGCGGCCGGCTTCCAGGGTGGGCTTGTGCACGTAGAACTCGTCGGGGTTCACCGCGCCCTGCACCACGGTCTCGCCGAGGCCGTAGGCGCCGGTGATGAACACCACGTCACGGAAGCCGGACTCGGTGTCCAGGGTGAACATCACCCCGGCGGTGCCGGTTTCCGAGCGGACCATGCGCTGCACGCCGGCGGACAGGGCGACCAGCTTGTGGTCGAAGCCCTGGTGCACGCGGTAGGCGATGGCACGGTCGTTGAACAGGGAGGCGAAGACTTCCTTGGCCGCGCGGATCACGTTGTCCACGCCGCGGATGTTCAGGAAGGTCTCCTGCTGGCCGGCGAAGGAGGCGTCCGGCAGGTCTTCGGCGGTGGCCGAGGAACGCACGGCAACGGCCATGTTGTCGTTGCCGCCGGCCATCTCGGCGAAGGCCTTGCGGATGTCGGCGTCCAGCTGGGCGGGGAACTCGGCGTCCATCACCCACTGGCGGATCTGCGCGCCGGTCTTGGCCAGGGCGTTGACGTCGTCGACATCGAGGGCGTCCAGGGCGGCGTGAATGCGGTCGTTCAGGCCACTCTGCTCGAGGAAGTCACGGTAGGCCTGGGCGGTGGTGGCGAAACCACCGGGAACCGAAACCCCAGCACCGGCGAGGTTGCTGATCATTTCGCCCAGGGATGCGTTCTTGCCCCCCACACGTTCGACATCATGGACGCCGAGCTTATCGAGGGAAACTACGTACTCTACCAAGGTGATCTCTCCACTGAATGTTGGAAAAGCTCAAACGGGCCACCGCGACACCGCCCCTTTCTGGCCGCGGCCAGAAAAATAAGTGACAATGCCCCGGCAGGAGGCCTTGCAAAAGCGCGGCCTATCATACTCAGGATTCTTTCCTACATTAAGGCCCGCAGCGCAATGAAACGTACGGCTTTCTTCATTTCCGACGGAACCGGCATCACCGCCGAAACCCTCGGCCAGAGTCTTCTTGCGCAGTTCGAGAACATCCATTTCCACAAACTGACGCGACCGTACATCGACACCGAAGAAAAAGCGCGCGTCATGGTACAGCAAATCAACGCGGCTGCGCAGGCGGACGGCGCCCGCCCGATCATCTTCGACACCATCGTCAACCGTGAGATCCGGGCGGTCCTGGCCCAGTCGAACGGCTTCATGATCGACATCTTCTCGACCTTTTTGTCCCCTCTGGAGCAGGAATTATCCGCGGACTCGTCGTATTCCGTCGGAAAATCCCACAGCATCGGCCACAATCCGCACTACATGGAGCGGATCGACGCGGTCAACTTCGCCCTCGACAACGACGACGGCGCCCGCACCCACTACTACGACAAGGCCGACCTGATCCTGGTCGGCGTGTCGCGCTGCGGCAAGACGCCCACCTGCCTGTATATGGCACTGCAATATGGCATTCGTGCGGCGAACTATCCGCTGACCGAGGAGGACATGGAGCGCCTGCAACTGCCCAACGCCCTCAAGCCCTACAAGGGCAAGCTGTTCGGCCTGACCATCGACCCCGACCGGCTCACCGCCATCCGCAACGAGCGCAAGCCCAACAGCCGCTACGCCAGCTTCGCCCAGTGCGAGTTCGAGGTGCGCGAGGTGGAGAACCTGTTCCGCCGCGAGAACATCGCCTACATCAATTCCACCCATTTCTCGGTGGAGGAGATCGCCGCCAAGATCATGGTGGAGAAAGGCGTCGAGCGCCGCCTGAAGTAGCCCCGCACGGCCCTGTGAACCGGCTCACGCTGCCGCCCGCCGGGGCCTGGCGGGTGTCGTCACACGGCACCTGCGTGCTAGAATCGCGCCCCGCATCCCTCCTGGGGGGCCCAGGCCCCGGCCAAGGATGACTCGCCCGCAGGCCGTGGCGTTTGCCGGATGTACCCGTTCACTGGCCTACGGCCCCCAGCGCTCAGGACTTATGAGACTCAAGCCCACAGCCCTGCTGCTCCTGATTTTCCTGGCGGCCTTCGGCGGCGCCGCCGGCGCCGCCGGCAAGACCGTCTACGGGCTCATCGAATACGCCCACATCGGCCAGCTCGACCAGGTACTGGCGGCCAAGCTCGACACCGGCGCCAAGACCGCCTCCCTGAGCGCCCGCGACATCAAGCGCTTCAAGCGCGACGGCGAAACCTGGGTGCGCTTCTACCTGGCCACCGACACCGCCGACAGCCAGCCGCTGGAGCGGCCGCTGGCGCGCATCAGCAAGATCAAGCGGCGCCACGGCGACTTCGACCCCGACGAGGGCAAGGCCTACACCGCGCGCCCGGTCATCGAGCTGGACGTCTGCCTGGGCAGGCTGCGCCGCACCATCGAAGTGAACCTTACCGACCGCAGCGCATTCCAATATCCCCTGCTGATCGGCTCCGACGCGCTCAAGCGCTTCGGCGCCCTGGTCGACCCCAGCCTGAAATACGCCGCCGGCCAGCCCGGCTGCCCCGTTGCGAAACCTGCCGAGTAAAGCCCATGCGCTCCATCAACCTGCACCTGAAGATCCTGATCGCCATCCTGGTGGTCCTGGGCGTTTCCATCACCGCCTACCAGATCTTCATCCTCGGCATCCCCATGACCGAGGCGGAAACCGACGACCTGTGGAACATCGACGCCAAGGTCGAATTCCTCGCCACGCCGAAGACCCCGGTCAAGGTGCAGATGTTCGTGCCGCCGCTGACCCAGGGCTACGTCAGCCTCAACGAGAGCTTCGTCTCGAACAACTACGGGGTGAGCATCAACCGCGCCGACGGCAACCGCAAGGTGACCTGGTCCTCGCGCCGCGCCAACGGCAAGCAGACGCTCTACTACCGCCTGGTGCTGACCAAGCGCTTCAGCGGCGAGCAACCCAAGGAAAAAGGCCCGATCTTCCGTGACAGCCCGCCCCTGGAAGGCCCGGAGAAGATCGCCGCCGAAGCGCTGATCGCGCCCATCCGCCAGCACTCGGCGGACATCGAGACCTTCGTCAGCGAAACCATCAAGCGCGCCAACAACCTGGCCGACGACAACGTCAAGCTGCTGCTGGCCGGCGACACTAGCCTGGAGAAGCGCTCATACATCGTCGAGACCCTGCTGGCCCAGGCCCACGTGCCCATGGAGCGCGTGCACACCCTGCGCCTGCTGGCCAACCAGGCGCAGAGCCCGGAACTGTGGCTGCGCAGCTACAACGGCAAGGACTGGCTGTACTTCAACCCCGAGACCGGCGAGCGCGGCCTGCCCGCCGACCGCCTGATCTGGTGGCTGGGCGACGAGCCGCTGCTGGCGGTGGAAGGCGGCAAGAAGGCGCTGATCAGCTTCAGCCTGAACAACAGCGAGATGAACGCCATCCGCCTGGCCAAGCTGACCAACGAGAACACCGACGCGTCCTTCCTCGACTACTCGCTGTACGGCCTGCCGCTGTCCACCCAGCAGACCTTCCAGATCATGATCATGATCCCCTTCGGCGTGCTGGTGATCCTGGTCCTGCGCAACCTGATCGGCATCCAGACCCTCGGCACCTTCACCCCGGTGCTGATCGCCCTCGCCTTCCGCGAGACTGGCCTGCAGTGGGGCATCGGCCTGTTCACCGTGATCACCGCCCTGGGCCTGTCGCTGCGCTCGTACCTCGAGCACCTGAAGCTGCAGATGCTGCCGCGGCTGTCGGTGGTGCTGACCTTCGTGGTGGTGATGATCGCCGCCATCAGCCTGCTCAGCCACCGCCTGGGCTTCGAGAGCGGCCTGTCGGTGGCGCTGTTCCCCATGGTGATCCTGACCATGAGCATCGAGCGCCTGTCGATCACCTGGGAAGAACGCGGCGCCGCGCACGCCATGAAGGCGGCGGTGGGCACCCTGTTCGCCGCGGCCCTGGCGCACATCCTGATGCGCGTACCGGAGCTGGTGTACTTCGTGTTCACCTTCCCGGCGGTGCTGCTGCTCCTGGTGGCCTTCATGCTGGCGATGGGTCGCTACCGCGGCTACCGCCTGACCGAGCTGTTCCGCTTCAAAGCCTTCCTGAAGGACTGAGCCATGTTCGGCCTGATCAAGCGGTGGAAAGCCCTGGAAGCCAAGGGCATCATGGGCATCAACCGGCGCAACGCGGACTTCGTGCTGAAGTACAACAAGCGCCACCTGTACCCGATCGTCGACGACAAGATCATCACCAAGGAACGCGCCATCGCCGCCGGCATCCACGTGCCGGAGATGTACGGGATCATCTCCACCGAGAAGGAAATCGAGAAGCTCGATTCCATCATCGGCGAGCGCAACGACTTCGTCATCAAGCCGGCGCAGGGCGCCGGCGGCGACGGCATCCTGGTGATCGCCGACCGTTTCGAGGGCAACTTCAAGACCGTCTCCGGGCGCATCATCAGCCGCGAGGAAATCGAGTACCAGCTCTCCAGCATCCTCACCGGCCTGTACTCCCTGGGCGGGCACCGCGACCGCGCGCTGATCGAGTACCGCGTCACCCCCGACCAGATCTTCCGCAGCATCAGCTACGAGGGCGTGCCGGACATCCGCATCATCGTCCTCATGGGCTACCCGGTGATGGCCATGCTGCGCCTGCCGACGCGCCAGTCCAACGGCAAGGCCAACCTGCACCAGGGCGCCATCGGCGTGGGCGTGGACCTGGCCACCGGCATCACCCTGCAAGGCACCTGGCTGAACCGCAAGATCGCCAAGCACCCGGACACCACCAACGCGGTGGACGGCGTGCAGCTGCCGCACTGGGACGGCTTCATGAAGCTGGCCGCCGGCTGCTACGAGCTGTGCGGCCTGGGCTACATCGGCGTGGACATGGTGCTGGACCAGGACAAGGGCCCGCTGATCCTCGAACTCAACGCCCGCCCCGGGCTGAACATCCAGATCGCCAACGACTGCGGCCTGACCGGCCGCGCCCAGGCGGTGGAGGCCCACCTGGTGGAGCTGCAGGCCAAGGGCGTGCAGGAGACACCGGAGGAGCGGGTGCGTTTCTCGCAGAAGCTGTTCGGGCATGTGCCGACGCGGGAGATCTGAGGCGGAGTCGGGGGCTTTTCGTAGGAGCGAGCTTGCTCGCGAACGGTGTTTCCCGGGGGCTTTCGGTGCTGGGTTCGAGAGCGCCCTCTCCCCAACCCTCTCCCTGAAGGGAGAGGGGGCTGTCCTGAGCGACGCGTCGGTCAGGCGCCATCCTTCAACCCCGTCATTCCAACGCGGGAACCCAGAGACTTTTGGGGTTGGGCTCGGTGTAGCGCGCCGCTCCGAGTCTGCGGAGATTTTTTGTTTCGCCCCCTCGGGCGAGTCCCTTTTGTCAAACGCCACAAAAGGAACCAAAAAGGCTTGCCCCGACATACGGGCCCGATGGAGCCGGGCTACCCTCGCGAATTCCCCCGCCACGGAGGCCCGCCCCGAGGGTACGTCCCTGTAGCCCATCGGAGCTCTCGCGACATCCATGTCGCATGACCTCCTGAGCGCCGGTTTCGCTCGGCCTTCTGAAGGGGCGTTTCGGTGCGCTCGGCTATTTCTCTGGAAGTCCGAATCGCGGACAAGGTCCGCTACACCACCCCACCCGCGCCATTCCCTGTAGGAGCGCGCCCTGCGCGCGATTTCGCGGGCAGGGCCCGCTCCTACAATCCGCCGGGAGGCATGGTGTTTCCCCGTAGGAGCGGACCTTGTCCGCGATAGCCGGAACCTCCGGCGCGATTCGCGGATGAGATCCGCTCCTACACCACCCCACCCACACCATTCCCTGTAGGAGCGCGCCCTGCGCGCGATTTCGCGGGCAGGGCCCGCTCCTACAATCCGCCGGGAGGCATGGTGTTTCCCCGTAGGAGCGGACCTTGTCCGCGATAGCCGGAACCTCCGGCGCGATTCGCGGATGAGATCCGCTCCTACACCACCCCACCCACACCATTCCCTGTAGGAGCGCGCCCTGCGCGCGATTTCGCGGGCAGGGCCCGCTCCTACAATCCGCCGGGAGGCATGGTGTTTCCCCGTAGGAGCGGACCTTGTCCGCGATAGCCGGAACCTCCGGCGCGATTCGCGGATGAGATCCTCCTACACCACCCCACCCGCGCCATTCCCTGTAGGAGCGCGCCCTGCGCGCGATTTCGCGGGCAGGGCCCGCTCCTACAATCCGCCGGGAAGCATGGTGTTTCCCCGTAGGAGCGGACCTTGTCCGCGATAGCCGGAACCTCCGGCGCGATTCGCGGATGAGATCCGCTACGGTTCCAGGAAGCACGGCTTTTCGTAGGATGGTGTTGAGCGAAGCGATACCCATCACCGCGGCAGCATGGGTATCGCAAGCTCAACCCATCCTACGGTTCAGGGAAGCACGGGCGTAGGAGCGGACTCCATCCGCGATCGACCAACCGCCCGCAGCGGGCTATCCGGTGACGCTCAGCGCACCACCGCCAGCTCGAACCCGCCCTGGTCGGCATGCTGCCGCACCTTCATGCCCTCCTCGTTCACCGCCAGGCTTTCCAGCGGGCGCTTGTAGGGCTTGTTGTCCAGCGTCTGCAGGGCGCGGTCCTCGTCGGTGGTCAGCAGCAGCACGTAGCGCTCGCCCTGGTTGGCGCGCACCGGCACCGTGCCTTCGATGAAGGCGTAGCGGTACCAGGTTTCCGGGTTAAGCTTGTAGACCGCGTCGCTGACCAGGCGCGTCGGGCGCTTGCGTTCGTCGAGGAACAGCAGCGACGGGTAGACCACCTGGTGGTTGGAGAAGCTGCGCACGCGCAGGCCGTAGACCTGCTGCGAGGCCGGCAGCTTCATGGCCACGTAGTAGCTCTTGCCCATGGGGAAGTCGAAGCTCGGCGAGAACTTGTTGAGTTCCTCGTAGCGCGGCTCGTCGGCGTTCAGCTCGGTGAACTCGCCCTCGGCGATCTGCTCGCAGCAGCGCCTTTGCAGGTCCTGGTAGAGGTCATTGAGGGTCTTGCCGCTGCCCTTGAGCAGGGCTTTCATGGCGTCGGTCTGTTCGCCGCTGCCGTCCAGCCCGGGCAGGGCCTGCGGGCGCTGTTTGAATTGCACTTCACGGCCCTCGGTGAAGGCGATCTGGTTGCGGCGGATGCCGTCGGCGCGGTCCTGGGCGGTGATCGGCGAGTTGTGCATGCGGCCCTGCTCGTCGACCCAGGTGTAGTACGGGTTGCCGTTCTCGCTGCGGACGAAGCCCTTGTCTTCGTAGGCCTCGGCGTCGATGTACTCGGAGGAGTGGTCGCCGTTGGGCAGCACGTAGTCGCCGCGCCCGGCGGGCACCTGGTTGCCGGCGTAGAAGCTGTTCTGCAGGTTGCCCTGGCCGTCCACCCAGGTGAAGTAGCGGCGCTTGCTCTCCCCCGCCGGCGCGCTGCCGGGCCAGAGGGTGCCGCCGTCGTCGCGCAGGCGGGCGCGGTCGCTCTGGTCGATGCGCCTGGCCGCCTGGCGCTGCTGCTGGCCGTAGCCGGCGTCGACGAAGGTGTTGTGCACCTGGCCGTTGTCGTCGATCCACGACAGGTAGCGCCCGGCGTCGGCCAGCGCCGGCAGCGGCGCGGCCGCCGTGGCCAGCAGGCAGAGGAACAGGTGGCGGGAACGCTGCATCGGGCCGCTCCTCAGAAGGTGGTGTTGTAGGTCAGGGCGAAGATATAGGCCTTCACCGTGGTATGTACATCCATGCCGGCATAGGGGTTGTAGACCAGGTTGTCGATGCCGGTGCAGGTCAGGTTGCAGCTCTGCCCGGCCTTGATGCTCTGCTTGGAGACGAAGTAGTTGAAGCCCAGGTCGATGTTGGTGTCCTTGTCCCAGCGGTAGCCCAGGCCCAGGCCGTAGAGGTCGGCGTCGCCGATGGGCACCAGGGCGTCGGCCTTGCTCTTGGGGATCGCCGAGGGCCGGTATTCGTAGCCGGCGCGCAGTTGCAGGCGGTCGTTGACGTCGTACTGCACGCCCATGGCGTAGCTCCAGGTGTCGCGGTAGCCACGGTCGAGGATGATGCTGTGGTCGGTGGCGCCGTTGGGGGCGAAGTTCTTGGCGATGCGCAGCAGGTCCAGTTCCCTGTCGAACTCGATCTCCAGGTTGTTCCAGTCGCTGTAGCCGCTCCACTTCAGGTCGAAGTTGAACTGCCAATTATCGAACGGGCGCAGCTTGATGCCGGTGGAGAAGTTGTCCGGGTTGGTCATCTTCAGCGTCGCCACGCCGTGCTCCTCCTCGGCGTTGCCGTAGGGGAACAGCGGGCTGAGGAAGGCGCCGAACACCGAGTTCTGCAGGCCGGACCAGAAGCCCTGCCAGTCCTTGGTGTAGTCCACCCGGTACTTGCCCTTGAGCTTCATGCGCGACTCGCTCTGGTACACCGCGCCCCAGGCGAACCAGTCGGTGGGCTCCCAGAGCACGCCCAGGTTGTAGCTGGGCGAGAGGGTCTGCTGCATGTCCAGCTTGAGGTTGGCCAGGGTGTCGTAGGGGCCGATGCGCCCGCCGCAGACGTTGAACACCAGTTCGACGATCTCCTGCGCGCCGGGCACGCAGGTGGTGTCGTGGAGGGTCTGCAGCAGGCCGGTGAGCAGGCCGGGGTTGCGGAAGTCGGTGTCCAGGGCCATGGCCTGGTGCGAGAAGCCGATGGACAGGCCGAAGGACAGCGTGTCGTTCATCTGGTAGCCCACCGAGGGCGAGAAGTAGGTCAGCCGCTGCAGCGACACGCGGCGCCCGTCGTAGCGCCCCGGGTCGCCGTCCGAGTCGCGCGAGTAGCCCAGCGCCTGGGGCGTGTAGACGTTGGTGGCGAAGGTGAACTTGGAGCCCGGCGGGTTGATCGACAGGCCCGCCAGCGGCGCCACCAGCATGGGCACGTCGGTCATGCCGCCCAGGCCCGGCAGGTACATGGTCGGCGTCATGGTGCGGCTGTGGGAGTTGGCCACCGGGTCGTCGGACACGCCGAAGGTGCTCTCGCCGTAGTTCGGCGGCGCGTGGAAGCCGGCGCGGATGTCCATCACCCCGCTGACCAGCTTCACCGTGGTCTGCCGGCCCTTGAGCTTGGTCAGCGCCGCAGGGTTGTAGTGCACGGCGTCGATGCCGGTGGAATCGGCGGTGACCGCGTTGCCCAGGGCCATCGCCTTGGGGTTGCCGATGGTGATGTCGTTGGCCAGTTGGGCCTGGGCCGGCAGAATCCAGCCAAGCCCCGCCCCTGCCATCGCCAGCAGAAGTGGCGAAATGCGCTTCGTCATGGGAACTCCGCTCGCCGTTTAGTCGGGCTTAAGGCCCTTGATATCCAGGGGCAGGGAAACCCCCAGCAAGATATCCGGTGAGTCTTCGGTCAAGCCGAAGCCGGCGTTCACGTTGACGATGTAGTCAGGCGAGGTGCGCAGGCCGAGCGAGAAGTTCATGACCGCGCTGGTTTGCTCGGGAGCCTCCACCGTGCGGGTGTCGAAGTGGTAGCGGCTCTTCATCTGGTAGGCCATCTGGTAGGAGGTGGCCAGGGACACGTCGTAGGACAGCGCGTAGGCCATGCCCATGGCGAAGTTCAGGGTGTCGCCCGGGGTGACCTTGTTCAGCTCCTCGCCGTACTGGTTCTGGTGGATGTTGTCGACCTTGAGGTTGTAGGTGTAGCCGAGCGAGCCGTAGAGCACGACCGGGTCGATCACGTAGGACATGTTGGCGCCCACGCCGAGGCTGTAGTAGCCGTTGCCGGTGGACACGTCCTTGTCCGGGTTCATGTCGAACGGGCTGTCGCCGGTGGGCAGGCCGAGGGTGGCGTAGAAGGTGGTGACCGGGCGGCCGCGCATCGCCGCCCAGGGCTGCCAGCGCAGGGTCGCGGAAATGTCGCCGAGGCTGTAGGCGTGGACGTCGCTCTCGGTGTCGTACTTGGCCACGAAGGGCAGGCGCAGGCTGAAGGTCAGGTTGTCCCAGATGCCGTAGTCGAAGGTGAAGGAGTTGGTGAAGGTGTGCTGCGCCTCGCTGGTCGCCAGCACGCTGTACACGCTGTCGCCGGTGCGCACCTGCTGGATGCGGGTGTCGCGCATCATCGAGTAGTCCAGGCCGTAGGTGAGGGTCCGCTCGCCCTTCTTCAGCAGGGTGTAACTCTTCTCCGCCGCCTGGAACACCTCTTCCAGGGCCTTGGCGCTGTCGGCGTCGTCGGCCTTCTTGGCCAGCGCGTCACGCGCCTGGTCGACCGAGCCTTCCTCGGCCGGCGCCGGGCCCGATGCCAGCAAGGCCAGTATGGCGGCGCACGCATACCCCCTGAATCTCATGATGCAATCCCCTGGTCTTGTTCTTATGGAAGGATGAAACGTCGATCACTTGCTGCGTATGAACTGCACGTCGCCTTTGGATGCGGCCTCGATCATCCGGTTGCTGGTGAACTTGCTCATCTCCGGGAACTCGCGGAAGGCCAGCAGGCTCACGGTGCGGTCGTCCACCAGGCGCAGGTCCTGCTCCTTCAGGGCCAGGGCGTTCTTCGGCTCCTGGCCGCTTGGGTAGATGACGAAGAGCACGTTCTGGTCCCAGATCGCCTCGAAGCGGCTGCGGGTGAAACTGATGTTGCCCAGGGCAGGATCGGCAACGAAGACGTGGTCGTTGTAGACGTCGCGCACCACCACGAAATGCTTGAAGCCACCGTAGTGGATGGGTACCAGCGCCGGGTGCTCCAGCGAATCCAGGTCGGAGAATTCGGCGCGGAAGCCGCCGCTCCTGTAGCCCAGCGCGGCCGCGTAGCGCTTCATGTCCAGCAGCGAGAAGCCGCGGCGCTGGACGATCTTGTCGGCCTCGCCGTACTTCAGCAGGCCTTCCATCACCTGGCGTTCCTGCAGGTCGCGGCCCAGGTAGTAGTCCAGCAGGGTGGTCAACGCCGCCGAGCCGCAGCTGTAGTCGTAGGCCTGGCGGATGACGTTGCGGAACTGCACCTGGCTCATGGGTTCGAGTTGCACGGCCTCGCGGAAGGGGCCGTTGGGCGTGAGCTGCTGGGTGATGTTCACCGTGCCCCGGGGTTGCGGTTGGGTATCCACCGTCTGGGTGAAACCGAACAGGCCGAGCAGGCTTCCCAGCAGTATCTCGAACATCCCCTCTCCTCTCTCCTGGAAGAACCCTTGCCGGCACTGGCCGGCAAGGGGATACGCGTCACACGACCGATGGATCAGTGGCCCCAGATGCGAACCTGGGAACCGGCCATGTTCAGGTTGGACACGGTCAGCGAACCGATGCTGGCGGCGCTGGTGTCGCCCACCTTGATGGCGCCCACCGAGACGTCGCCGGTCATGCCCGGCAGGCCTAGGGCCAGCTGCTGGGTGTCGGCGGTGCCGATCTTGGTGGTGACCACGTCGACGGTCAGCGGGTTGGCATCGTCGATCTTCAGGGCGGTGCCGCCCGGGCCGGTCAGGGTGATGTTCTCCAGGCGCAGGGAACCGGACTTGGTGTCGTCGATCTTGTCGGTGTAGACCACCGCCCCGATGCTCGCCTTGAAGTCACCGGCGATGCTGATGCCGTCCTGGCCGGTCACGCCGGCGAGCGCGCTGTCGTCCATGGATTTCAGATCGGCATGGGCCAGGAAGGGAGCGGCCAGAACAGCACTTGCAAGAACCAGTTGTTTGATTTTTTTCATTCTTGTTTCTCTCCAGTGTTCAGGTGGGTTGCCCCAGGGCACTGCAGGGGGCGTCCTGCCCCGCTGCAGGTTGGCCGGCCAAGCCGACCCTCCAGACCCGCGCCGTCTTCCCTAGGTGCCGCGGGCATGGATTCGTGAAGCTCCAGGCTTCGCGTCCTGTTTCCCAAGCTACTGGGCAACCCCCCACCTGCCAGCCCATCCAAGGGATGGAGCCGGAAACGCCGTTCGCCTCAGGCTTCGCTGAGCAACCCCAGGCTCTTGCCCTTGAGTACCGCCTGGGTACGGCTGCGCACCCCCAGCTTGGCGAACAGGTTGTGCAGGTGCCACTTGATGGTGGCCTCCGACAGATGCACCGCCTGGGCGATGTCGCGGTTCGAAAGCCCGGCCGCCACCAGCCGCAGGATTTCCCGCTCGCGGTGGCTAACGTCTTGATTTTCCTCGAAACCTGCTGGGTCGACGGACAGCCTGCGGCACTGTTCGCGGAGCAGTTCCGCCACCCCCTGCCAGGCCGCGGCGCGCTTGGGCTCGGCCTCGCGCCAGGCGTCCCAGAACGGCAGCAGCCAGATGGCGTCGTCCTGGAACAGCCGGCGGTAGCCCTGGCTCCAGGCTTCCTCGAGGGTGGGCGCGAACAGGGCGAAGGCCTTTTCGCTGTTACCTTTCTGCCAATACGCCACAGAAAGTAACAAGGCCAGACGCAACCGCCGGTCGCGCTGATAGGGCGAAGCGTTCGCCGCCAGCGCCGATTCCAGACGCTGCTGGGCGCGCTCGGCGCGCCGCTCGGACAACGCCACCCGCGCCTCGGCCAGGGCCAGCGCGGCCTGGGCATCGGCATAGCGCTCGGCGGACAGGCCCGACAGGTGCCGGGCCAGTTGCAGGCAGACGCGCTCGGCCTCGTTCGGCCGGCGCAGCCACAGCAGCAGTTGCACCTTGCAGCCCATGGCCAGTGCGTAGACGCGCTCGTAGCCCGGCGACTGCAGGCCGGCCAGCCATTCGTCGAGCTGGGCCAGGCCCTGTTCGGCCTCGCCGGCGAAGAAGCGCGCCTTGGCCATCACCAACTGGCCGCGGCTGATCAGCTCCATGGGCGTGGCCACGTCGCGCCAGGTGGTGGCCAGCGGCAGTTCGGCGAGGATGGCCGCATGGCGGTCCTGCTCGTAGAGGATGTCGGCGTAGGCCAGGGCCAGCGGCCCGCCCACCCGGCTGCGCCGGCCGAACACGCGCTCGACGCGGCTGCGCGCGCCCTCGGCGATGGTCCGGCCGCGCTCCAGCTCGCCGCTCTCCTTGCAGATCAGCGCCTCGATCATGCTCGCCACCACCTGCAGGTACTCGCTGTCGGCCATGCGCAGGCACTCGCGGGCCACGCCGATGGCGCCGGCGGCCTCGGCGTAGTCGCCCAGCAGCGCATGGGCCGCGGCCAGGATGCAGGCCAGGCTGGCGCGGAACACCGGCTGGTTGGCCGGCACCAGCGCCAGCCACTGGCGCGACACCTTGAGGCTGGCCTCCAGCTTGTCCTGGTACAGCAGCACCAGGGCCTTGAGCACCTGGGCCACGGCCAGCAACTCGGCCAGGCCGAAGTTGCGCGCCTTGCCCTGGCCCATCAGCAGGCGGGCGCTGAGTTCCTCGATGAGCGCCTCGGCCTCGGCGAACTTCTGTTCGAAGGCCAGCTGCCAGGCGTAGAAGATCTGGAACACCGGATGCTCGCGGATCACCTCGGCGGGAATGCCGCCGAGCATGCCGAGGATGCTGTACACCCGGTTGCCGGCGATCAGCCGCGCGCCCTGGCGCTCCAGCAGGTCGGCGGCGAAGGCGTAGTCGCGGGCGCGCAGGGCGTAGCGCACAGCGCGGTCGGCCATGTCGCGGCTTTCGCACCAGCGCGCGGCGGCGTTGAGCAGCGGCGTGGGGTCGGCGCTGCGGGCCAGGCGGCCCTGGAGGAAGTCGGCGAACAGGTGGTGGTAGCGGAACCACTCGCGCGTATCGTCCAGGGGGATGATGAACAGCTGCTCGTTCTGCAGGCGCATGAGCATGTCCAGGCCGTCGCGGCGCCCGGTCAGGGCGTTGCACAACTCGGCGCAGAACTCGTCGAGCACCGAGGTCTGGTCGAGGAACTGCTGCAGCGCCGGCGGCAGGCTGGCCAGCACGTCCTCGGCGAGGTAGTCGGCGATGTCCCGCTCGGTGCCCGACAGCCCGCGCAGGAAGCCCTCGCGGTCGCTGTGCCGGGCCAGCGCCAGGGCGGCCAGGTGCAGCGCGGTGATCCAGCCCTCGGTGCGCTTGTACAGCAGGCCCAGCTCGGCGTCGTCCAGCTGCAGGCCCTTGAGCTCCAGCAGGTAGGTGTCGGCCTCCTCGCGGGTCAGGCGCAGGTCGGCGCCGTTGAGGCAGAAGGCCCAGGGCGCCAGCGCCGGCTCGTCCACCAGGAAGCGCGGGCGGTAGCGGGTGCTGGTGACCAGGCGCACGTTGTCCGGCAGGTGCTCGATCAGGTAGCGCGCCCCCGGCTGCAGGGCCGGGTGGCGGATCTGGTGGAAGTCGTCGAGGAACAGGTAGAGCGCCCCGTCGATGCGCTTGAGGTCGGCGAGGAAGGCATCCAGCAGCCCTTCCAGCGGCAGGGTCATGTCCGACTGCAGCAGGTTCGAGGTGTTGGCGCCGAAGCCGGGGACGACGCTGCGGATGCTCTCCACCAGGTACTGCAGCAGGCGCTGCGGCTCGCTGTCGCCCTCGTCGCAGGACAGCCAGGCCACCAGCGCGCCGCTGGCCAGCAGGCGCTCGCGGAACAGGCTGAGCACGGTGCTCTTGCCGAAGCCGGCCGGCGCGCTGAGGATCAGCGCGCGCTGCTGGCGCGCCGCGAACAGGCGGTCGATGAGCGCCCGCCGCGGCAACAGCAGGGCGCCGTCGGTGCGCGGCGGGAACAGCTTGGTGCGCAGCAGCGGCAGGGGCGGCTGCTGGGAGTTGAGTGTGGTCATGTCAGAGCAGGCTCAGCTCGCGGGCGCGGCGAATCGCTTGGGTCCGATTGCGCACCTTGAGCTTCTCGTAGATGTTGTGCAGGTGCCATTTGACGGTGCCCAGGGCCAGCGACAGCTGCTGGCCGATCTCCTCGTTGGAGAGCCCCTGGGCCGCCAGGCACACCACTTCCCGCTCGCGGTCGGTCAACCCTTCCTCGAGCACGTCCTGTGCCTTGCGCGTTTCCTGGCCGGGCCACAGTCCCAGCAGGCTGCGGATGAACACCTGCAGCGCCGGCTGGCGCTCGGTGGCCTCCAGTTGCTGGAGCATCTGGCGGATGCCCTCGCCTTCCTCGATGAACAGGCTGCGCACGCCTTCGCGCTCGGCGCCCACCAGGCATTGCCCGAGCAGGCTGTTGGCGCGCTCCTGGTAGCCCAGGCGCTGGTAGCTGAGCGCCGCCAGCAGGTCCAGGCGCAGGCGCTGCAGGCCGTGCCAGTTGGCTTGCAGCAGGCCGCGCAGCTGGGTGATCTCGTGCAACGCCTCGCTGAAATGGCCGCGCGCCTGCAACAGGCGCACGCGGCTCAGGCCGCGCACCCAGAGCACCGGGTTGAACGGGCCCTGGCGGTAGGAGGCGGCGAGCTTCTGCCAGTCGATGCCGTTGAGGCGCTGCTCGGCGCGCTTGCAGCGGTCGGCCGCCGGCTCCTGGAGGATCAGGTTGATCTCCTCGCCCACGGCCATGGCGAAGATGCGCCAGGAATGGTTGCGCGAGGCCAGGCTCTGCATCAGCCCGAGAGTCGCCAGGGCTTCCTTGCCGCGCCCCTGCAGGCGCTGCACCCGCGCCAGGCACTGCATGCCCTGGGCGTAGAGGTCGATGGGGTTGATCACGTCGACGCGCCCCAGCGCCCAGCGCAGGCGCTCTTCCAGGCCGTCGACGTCCATGCGGTAGTAGGCGGTCAGGCCCTCGGTGATGGCCGGCAGGGCCAGCGCCTGGGAGCGCCGGTCGAACAGCGGCACGGCCTGCTGCTTGACGCGCTCCACCAGCAGTTGCGCCTGCTTCACCTGGCCCTGCTCCAGGGCCAGCATCACCTCGATGGTGGACAGCTGCATGTGCAGGTAGCGGCCGTCGAGGAAATGGTTGCGCTGCTGCGCCAGGCCCATCAGGCGGCGCGCCTGCTCGGGCTGGCCGTGCATCACCTGGGCGAAGGCGGCGACCAGCAGGATGGCGCATTCGAGGAAGGCCGAGTTCTGCCCCAGTTGGCTCTCCACCCGGCGGGCCAGGGCGATGCACTGCTCCAGGTCGTCCTTCTGCAGCGCCAGCACGGCCTTGACCGCCAGCGCCGAGAGGTACTGGTCGCCCATCGGCGTCTGCGGCTTGCCGTCGCTCCAGCGCGCCAGCAGCTCGTCGAGCATGCGGTTGGCCTCGGGCAGGCTCAGTTCGCTGGCGCGGGTCCAGACGTCGCTGAGCACCAGGATCGGGTAGCGCGCGGCGATCTCGTCGGGCACCTGCCGGCGCCAGCGCGAGATCAGGTACAGCTGGCCGCGGTTGATCAGCTCCAAGCCGTAGCCGTCGACCAGGGCGGCGAGCATCTCCGGGTCCTCGGCCAGGCAGGCGTGCTCGATGGCCAGGGTCGGCATGTGGTGGTTGGTGAACCACAGGCTGGCGTTGAAGTGCAGTTGCTTGAAGCGTTCCGGCTCGCGTTCGCGCAGGTGCGCGCGGAGGAAGTCGGCGAACAGCTGGTGGAAGCGGTACCAGTGGCGCTCGCGGTCCAGCGGCATGAGGAACAGTTGCAGGCTGTCCAGGCGCTCCAGCAGGGCCTGGCCGTCCTGGCGGCCGGTCAGGGCGTTGGCCAGCTCGCCGTTGAAGCGGCTCGCCACGCTGAGCGTCAGCAGGCTGTCGCGGATGTCCCGGGGCAGGCGCTCGAAGACGCTGCGCAGCAGGTAGTCGCCGACCTCGGCGGGGCCGCCGCCCAGCTCGGCCAGGTCGCGCTGGGCGCCGGCGGGCGGCTGGCGCAGCCACAGGCCGAACAGTTGCACGCCCATCACCCAGCCCTCGGTGCGGGCGTACACGGCCTTCAGGCAGGCCTCGTCGAGTTCCACGCCCTCGCCGCTCAGGTATTCGCGGGTCTGCTCCTGGGACAGGCGCAGCTCTTCCACCCCGACTTCCAGCAGCAGGCCCTTGGCCCGCCAGGTGGCGAGGTTCAGCGGCGGCTGCGAGCGGCTGCCGATGGCCAGGGTCAGGCCCGGCGGGGCGTACTGCACCAGGCGGTTGAGGCCGGCGAAGATGTCCGGCTGGGTGATCCGGTCCAGGTCGTCGAGCACCAGCAGCAGCGGCACGTCGACGCGCAACAGGTCGGAAAGCAGGCTTTCCATGACCGCCACGGCCGGCACCCGCAGGGTGTTATGCAGGTAGGCGGCGGCGTCCCGGCCGACGTCCGGCAGGCTGGCGGCCAGGGCCTCGGTGAGCTTGCCGCAGAAGCGCCCGGGGTCGTCGTCGGAGCCCTCCAGGGAAAGCCACACCACTTTCTGCCCCTGCGCTTCGCGGCGCTCGGCGAGCATGGCCAGCGCGGCGCTCTTGCCGAAGCCGGCGGGGGCGCTGAAGAGCAGGACGCGATGATGGGCGGAACGCTCCAGGGCAGCCTGGAGCTGGGGGCGGTACTGGTATTCGGCAGGCACCCCGGGAGGTGTCGATCTGGTACGCAGAAGGCTGCCGGCTGCGGTTTTTAGCACTACGTCCACGGCCTCTATCCCTGTTTCATTATCGTTGTGGTACGGAGCATGGCTTCCGCGGGATAATCCAATTCTTATCAGAATGCTTACCTTGCGTAAACCGAAGAGAAGGGCTCTAGCATCGACTCTTCGGGCGTGCGCAGGAATGGCTCTCAGCCTAGCCCAGGGTTCCTGTTCCTACCTATGTCCCGCTATTGTGTACACCCGCTCCCCTACCGGGAAGATCCGACGGCGCGCTTCGCCCGCATCGCCCAGGCGCCCGGCGCCGTGCTGCTGGACGCCGGCAGGCCTGGCGCCGACCGTGGACGCTATGACCTTATGAGCGCCTGGCCATTGGCAGAACTGGCGCCAAGTGCCGACGAATCGGCCAAGGCGTTCTTCGCCCGCCTGCGCACGGCGCTGCAGAGCCTCGGACAGGCCGACGCGGGGGAAATTCCGGACCTGCCATTCGTCGGCGGAATGATCGGTTATCTGAGCTACGACCTGGGACGGCGCATCGAACGCCTGCCGCAGCACAGCCAGGACGACCTCGGCCTGCCCGATGCGCGGGTCGGCCTGTACGCCTGGGCGCTGGTCACCGACCACCAGCGCGGCACCAGCCAGTTGGTGTTCCACCCGCGCCTGGAAGCCGCCGAGCGCCAGCGCCTGCTGGCGCTGTTCGAGGCCGACGCGGCGGCGCCGGCGCTGCCGCCCTTCCGCCTGCATGCCGGCTTCCGGCCGGACCTGAGCCGCGAGCAGTACCGCCAGGCCCTGGAGCGGGTGCAAGGCTACATCCTCGCCGGCGACTGCTACCAGGTGAACTACACCCAGCGCTTCCGCGCGCCCTGCAGCGGCTCGCCCTGGCTGGCCTACCTGGCCCTGCGCGAGGCCTGCCCGACGCCCTTCGCCGGCTACCTGGGCCTGCTGGGCGACGGCGCCATCCTCAGCCTGTCGCCCGAGCGCTTCATCCGCATGCACCGGCGCCAGGTGGAGACGCGCCCGATCAAGGGCACCCGCCCGCGCGGCCGCACGCCCGCGGAGGACGCGGCCAACGCCGAGGAGCTGCTGGCCAGCCCCAAGGACCGCGCCGAGAACCTGATGATCGTCGACCTGCTGCGCAACGACCTGGGGCGCAGCTGCACGCCCGGCACGGTGCGGGTGCCGGAACTGTTCGCGCTGGAGAGCTACCCCAACGTGCACCATCTGGTCAGCAGCGTGACCGGCGAGCTGGCCGCCGACAAGGACGCCCTCGACCTGCTGCTGGGCAGCTTCCCCGGCGGCTCCATCACCGGCGCGCCCAAGGTCCGCGCCATGCAGATCATCGACGAGCTGGAGCCGAGCCGCCGCGGCATCTACTGCGGCAGCCTGTTCTACCTGGACGTGCGCGGCGAGCTGGACAGCTCCATCACCATCCGCACCCTGCTGGTGAAGGACGGCCAGGCCAGTTGCTGGGGCGGCGGCGGGATAGTCGCCGATTCGGACTGGGAGGCGGAATACGCGGAGTCGCTGACCAAGGTGGACGTGCTGCTGCGCACCCTGGAACGCCTCGGCGACTGAGCGCAGCGCCGCGCAGAGCGCTACGCCGCAGCCCGCCTCGGCAGGGCCACCCGTACCCGCAGGCCGCCCAGTTCGCTGCCTTCCAGCGCCAGGCTGCCGCCGCAGGCCGCGGCGATGTCGCGGGCGATGCCCAGGCCCAGGCCGTGGCCGGCCACCTGCTCGTCCAGGCGGGTGCCGCGCTCGAGCACGCTGTCGCGCAATTCCTCGGCGATGCCCGGGCCGTCGTCGTCCACCAGCAGGCGGTAGCCGTCCTCGCGCTTCTCCACTTGCAGGCGCACCTCGCTGGCCGCCCACTTGCAGGCGTTGTCCAGCAGGTTGCCGAGCAGCTCCAGCAGGTCCTCGCGGTCGAACGGCAGGCGCAGGCCAGGCGCCGCCTCGCAGGTGATGCGCAGGTGTTCGCCGTGGATCAGCTGGAGCATCTCGCGCAGGCTGGACAGCTCGGCGTCGCAGTCGAAATGCGCGCCGGGCAGCGCCTCGCCCACCAGGCGCGCGCGGCCCAGTTCGCGGGCCAGGCGCTGGTCGATCTGCTCCAGCTGCTCCTGCAGCACCCGCTTCAGCTCGGGGTGCTGCCGCAGTTCCTCGCGCTCGGCCAGGCTGATCAGCACCGCCAGCGGCGTCTTCAGCGCATGGCCGAGGTTGCCCAGGGCGTTGCGCGAGCGGCGCAGGGTTTCCTCGGTGTGCTGCAGCAGGTGGTTGACCTGTTCCACCAGCGGCTCCAGCTCTTGCGGCACCCGGGTGTCCAGCTGGCTGCGCTGGCCGTCCTGCAGCTGGGCGATCTGCTGGCGCACCTGCTCCAGCGGGCGCAGCGCGCGGCGCACCGTCAGGCGCTGGAAGAACAGGATCAGCAGCAGCGCCAGCGCCCCGGCGCCCAGGCCGATGTTGCGCAGGCGGTTGAAGCTCTTGAGGATCGGCGTGTAGTCCTGCGCCACGCTGATCCGCAGGCTGCGCCCGTAACGCTTGTAGTCGCCGCGGAAGACCAGCAGGCGCTGGCCTTCCGGGCCCTTGGCCAGGCCTTCGCGCAGCCCCGTGCGCGCCGGCACCTTCAGCTCGTGGTCCCACAGCGAGCGCGAGCGCCAGTCGGTCTGTTCGAAGTGGATCTGGAAGTAGCGCCCGGAGAACAGCCGCTCGTAGGCGCCGTCAACGCGCTGCGGGTCCAGCTGCAGGCCGGCCGGGCCGCGAATGATCGCCACCAGCAGGCTTTCCGCCTCGTCCTGCAGGCCGCTGGCCAGGTAGCGGCGCAGGCCCTGGTCGAACAGCCAGAGCCCGGCCTGGGCCAGCGCCAGGCCGACCACCAGCAGCACCGCGGCGAGGCCGAAGCCCAGGCGCCGCTGGATCGAGATCAAGCCGCGCCCCCGCTGCTGCCGGCGAAGCGGTAGCCCTGGCCGCGGCGGGTCTCGATGATCTCGCGGCCGAGCTTGCGGCGCAGGTGGTTGATGTGCACCTCGATGACGTTGGAGTCGCGCTCGGTCTCGCCGTCGTAGAGGTGCTCGGCCAGGTGCGACTTGGACAGCAGCTGGCCCGGGTGCAGCATGAAGTAGCGCAGCAGGCGGAACTCGGCGGAGGTCAGGTCGACCTCGCGGCCATCCTGCTGCACGCACTGGCGCGCCTCGTCCAGGCGTAGGCCGCCGGCCTCCAGCTGGGCCTGGTTGGCCACGCCGTGGGCGCGGCGCAGCAGGGCCTGGATGCGCAGGAAGAGTTCTTCGGGGTGGAAGGGCTTGGTCAGGTAGTCGTCGGCGCCGGCCTTCAGCCCGTCGATGCGCTCGGCCCAGGAGCCGCGCGCGGTGAGGATCAGCACCGGGGTGGCCAGGCCCAGGCCGCGCCATTCGCGCAGCACGTCCAGGCCGGGGCGGCCCGGCAGGCCGAGGTCGAGGATGATCAGGTCGTAGGGCTCGCTGGCCCCCTGCACCGCGGCGTCGCGGCCGTCGGCCAGCCAGTCCACGGCGTAGCCCTGGCGGCTCAGCCCGGCCAGCAGTTCGTCGGCGAGGGGGACGTGGTCCTCCACCAGCAGCAGACGCATCAGTCGTCTTCCTTATCCTTGAGGATGCGCCCGTCACGGGCATCCAGTTCCAGTTCGCGGACCACGCCGCCGGCGGTGAGCAGCTCTATCTCGTAGATGTAGGCGTCGTGCTCCTTCTCCAGCTCCGCCTCGAGCAGGCGCGAGCCGGGGTAGCGCTGCAGCGCGGCCGGCAGTATCGACTCGAAGGGGCGGATCACCCCTTCGCGGGTGAGGCGCAGGGCCTCGTCCTGGCTGATGTCGTGGGCCGACGCCGCCCCGGCCAGGCAGACCGCGACGAGCAGCGCGTAACGCAGAGGATAGGTCATCAGTGGTCCTGGCGGTCCTTGAGCACTTCACCGCTCACCGCGTCCAGCTCGACATCCCACTTCACCCCCTGGGCGTCCTTGATGTCGACCTTGTACAGGTAGCGGCCGTGTTCCAGTTCGAGCTCGCTATCGTACACGGTTCCGCCGGCGTGCTTGGCCAGCGCGGCCTGGTTCAGGCGCTGGAAGTCCTGGATGGTGCCGGCGTCGCGCAGGCGCAGGGCCTCGTCGGGGCCGATGTCGTGGGCCAGCGCCAGGCTGGAGGCGCCGAAAAGAGCAGTGGCGGCGATCAGACGGGTGAGGGTTTTCATGGGAAGGCTCCTGCGAATTGCCAATGCTCGCAGGCTATCGAAAGGCCATTAACTCAAGCTGAATGGATGCAGGACGGATCATTCACCGAATGAAGGATGCTGCCTAGGAAAATACAGCGCTTATAATCGGCGGCTCGCCAGAGAGTGCCCCCATGACCGCCATCCACATCAAGTCCCCCGCCCTCACCCTCAAGGCCGGCGCCCGCGCCCTGCGGCGCATCCGCGAGCGCGGCCTGAGCCCCGCTGACGTCGGCATCCTGCCCGGCGCCGCCGGCGGGCCGAAGGCGCTGGGCATCCAGGGGCTGGACCTGGCGCTGTTCGGCGAATGGCTGCCGCGCGCGCCGCGCGAGCGCTCGCTGATCGGCGCCTCGATCGGCTCCTGGCGCTTCGCCAGCGCCTGCCTGGCGGACGCCGCCGCCGGCATCCGCCGCCTGGGCGAGCTGTACACGCAGCAGCGCTTCTCGCGCAATGCGGACATAGCCGAGGTCTCGGCCAGTTGCACGCGGATGCTCGACGACCTGCTCGCCGGGCAGGACGCCAGCGTGCTGGCCAACCCGCACTACCGCCTCAACGTGGTGGTGGTGAAGAGCCACGGGCGCCTGGCCGACGACGGCAAGCGCACGCTCGGCCTGGGCCTGGGCGCGGTGATCCGCGACAACCTGCTCGGCCGCCGCCACCTGCACCGCCACTTCGAACGGGTGATCCTCCACGACGCGCGCCTGACCCCGCCGCTGGCGCCGCTGCGGGACTTCCCCTCGCGCTGCCTGCCGCTGGACGTCGGCAACCTGCGCCACGCGCTGCTCGCTTCCGGCTCCATCCCCATGGTCATGCAGGGCGTGCGCGACATCCCCGGCGCCGGCCCGGGCACCTACCGCGACGGCGGCCTGCTCGACTACCACCTGGACCTGCCCTACGAAACCGACGGCGTGGTGCTCTACCCGCACTTCACCGACAAGGTCATCCCCGGCTGGTTCGACAAGGGCCTGCCCTGGCGCCGCGGCGACGCCACCCGCCTGCAGGACGTGCTGCTGCTCGCGCCCTCCCCCGAGTACCTGGCACGCCTGCCGCACAACAAGCTGCCGGACCGCAAGGACTTCAAGCGCTACCTGGGCGACGACGCCGGCCGCGAGCGCTACTGGAACAAGGCGATGGACGAGAGCCGGCGGATGGGCGACGAGTTCCTCGAACTGGTCGACGGCGGACGCCTGGGAGAAAGGTTGGTGCCGTTGTAGGGCGCATAACGCCTACGGCGTTATCCGCCGCTTGACCTTGGCCATAATCCCGCTCGCTCTCAGCCATGCAGCGGCCGGCAAGGAAGGTGTAGCGGCGGATAACCGCAAACGGTTATTCGCCCTACGTCCATGCTGGGCTTGGCGTAGGGCGCATAACGCCTACGGCGTTATCCGCCGCTTGACCTTGGCCATAATCCCGCTCGCTGCCAAGCACGGAGCCGCCATCAAAGCCGCGCCAGGTTCAGCCATGCAGGGGCCGGCGAGGAAGGTGTAGCGGCGGATAACCGCGAACGGTTATTCGCCCTACGTCCATGGTGGGCTTGGCGTAGGGCGCATAACGCCTACGGCGTTATCCGCCGTTTGACCTTGGCCACAATCCCGCTCGCTGCCGGGCACGGAGCCGCTGTCAAAGCCACGCCAGGTTCAACCACGGAGTTGCCGGCAAGAAAGGTGAAGCGGCGGATAACCGCGAACGGTTATTCGCCCTACGTCCATGGTGAACTTGGCGTAGGGCGCATAACGCCTACGGCGTTATCCGCCGCTTGGCCTTGGCCATAATCCCGCTCGCTGCCAAGCACGGAGCCGCCATCAAAGCCGCGCCAGGCTCAACAGGGAAGCACGTACGTAGGAGCGGACTCCGTCCGCGATGGGCCGAGCCCGCACACCACGCACCACAGATGAATCCCTACCCCGGCTGCCCGTCGATCCGGGCCTTCCACAACATAGGCCCGTAGTACCCGGCGAAGATCAGGAACGCCAGCGACCAGCACAGCGCCGCCAGCAGCAAGCCACCCAGCGGCAGCCACCACACCACCAGCACCCGCGCCACCACGCCCAGGTTGAGCAGGGCGAAGCCCCAGGCCATCGCCTTCGGCGGCTGCAGCGCGCGGCCGGTGTGGCCGAGGCTGACGCGGGCGATCATCGCCAGGATCAGCCCGCCGACGCCGCCCACGGTCAGCGCGTGCAGCGGCAAGCTGGAGGGCAGCGCCACGCCGGCCGCGGAAGCCGCCAGGCCGAACAGCGCCAGGGTCATCCAGGCATAGGCCAGGTGCAGCGACCACAGCAGCGGCACGCTCCACAGGTCACGGTCGTACCAGCGCACCAGACGCACCAGGTGGCCCAGGCCGAGCAGGCCGAAGAGCAGCGCCAGCACAGGCCCCGGTTGCAACGCCGGGCCGGTGGCGCTGAGCACCGCGAGCAGTGCGCCACCCAGCAGCAGCACCCAGTCCAGCCACGGCCAGGCCGGCACCTGGGCGGTACGTCCCAGGCCGCGCTGGGTGAAGAAGGGAATCACCCGCCCGCCGATCAGGCTCATCAGCGCCACCACCAGCCACAGCGCAGCCAGAACGCCGCCACGCTGCCAGGCCTCGTTGCCCAGCGCCTGTCCAGCCATGACCAGGGCGTCGGCCAGGGTCAGCAGGACCAGCACCATCAGCACCGGGTAATTGCGCGTCTGCCGCACCTGGTAGAGGCTGCGGCCGACGAACCAGGCCAGCGCCGGCGGGAAGGCCAGCTCCAGCACCGTGGCCAGCCACCAGGGCGCGCCCAGCAACCAGGCCAGCCGCGCCGCCAGCCAGAGCAGGGCCAGGTTGCGCAACGGCGCGCCACTAAGGCCCGGGCGGCCGGTCCAGGTCTGCACCGCGGTGAGCAGGAAACCGGCGATGATCGCCAGGGCGAAGCCGAACACCATCTCGTGGCGGTGCCAGCCCAGCCAGCCGCCCAGCGGCTGCCACGCGGGCAGCCAGCCGGCCAGCGCGGCGAGCCAGAGGAATATGGCGAGCGCCGCGAACAGCGCCCCGCCGAGGAAGAAAGGACGGAAACCCAGCCGCCACAGCGGCGGAATAGCCAATAGAACCTTGCGATCAACCAACAGCACAACAGACCTCCCAGCCTGGTTGGCGCATCTGCCGCTGGGCGATCAGGCGCAGCACATAGCCCAGCTTGATGGCGGTCGGCCCGAGGACGGTCAGGGCGTGGGCGGCCACCAGTTGCGGCAGGTTGAGAAAGGCGTCGATGAAATAGGCGCCGAAGATGCCTCCCAGCAGCATAGCGGCCCCCGCGCTGAGCAGGGCGTTGGAATGGCTGAGATTGCGTTGCGGACAGGCGAAGAAGCCTTTCATCACACACCTCCGGTAGTTCGGGGTGGCCGGCCCGCATGGGCCGGCCGGTCTAGCCTCAGGCCTCCAGCGCGCTGGCGGGGCCGAAGAACTCGTAGTGGCACTGCTTTTCCGGCACGCCCAGCTCGCGCAGGAGGCGCTTCACCTGGGCCATGAACGGCTTGGGCCCGAGGAAGTAGGCGTCCAGGTCGCGCTGCTCCGGCAGCCAGTTGCTCAGCAGCTGCTGGCTGATGAAGCCCTCGGCATCGGCCTGGTCCTGCTCGCGCGGCTCGCTGTAGCAGAAGAAGTGCAGCAGCGTCGGGTGCTTGCGCGCCTGGTTCTCGATGAACTCGCGGAAGGCGTGCACGCCGCCGTGGCGCGCGCAGTGGATGAAGTGCACCACGCGGCCGGCGTCCAGCGCCTGCTGCAGCATGGCCAGCGACGGGGTAATGCCGACGCCCGCGGTGATCAGCGCCAGCGGCTTGTCGCTGTCGCCCAGGACGAAGTCCCCGGCCGGCGGGAACAGGTCGATCTCGTCGTCTTCCCGGACCTGGTCGTGCAGGTAGTTGGAAACCCTGCCCTCGGGCTCGCGCTTGACGCTGATGCGGTACTCGCGGCCGTTGGCCGGGGCCGACAGCGAATAGTTGCGGCGCACTTCCTCGCCATCCAGATCCAGGCGCAGGCCGATGTACTGGCCCGGCTCGAAGTCGAGCAGCGCGCCGCCATCCACCGGTTGCAGGTAGAAGGAGGTGATTTCCTCGCTCTCGGCCACCTTGCGCGCCACGCGGAAGCGCCGCGCGCCGCGCCAGCCACCCTCTTCGGCGGCATTGCGGGCGTATACCGATTCCTCGGCGCCGATCAGGATGTCGGCCAGTTGCTGGTAGGCGGCGGCCCAGGCGGCGATCACCTCGTCGGTGGCGATCTCCTCGCCCAGCACTTCGCGGATGGCGCGCAGCAGGCAGGCGCCGACGATGGGATAATGTTCCGGCAGAATCTGCAGCGACACGTGCTTGTTGACGATCTGCCCCACCAGCGGGCCGAGGCGCTCCAGCTCGTCGATGTGGCGGGCGTACATCAGCACGCCGTTGGCCAGGGCCCGTTGCTGGTCGCCGGAGGCCTGGTGGGCCTGGTTGAAGAGCGGACGCACCTGCGGGTACTCGGTCAGCATCAGCTGGTAGAAGTGCCGGGTCAGGGCTTCGCCACCGGTTTCCAGCAGCGGGACGGTCGCCTTGATCAGGGTGCGTTGTTCGTTGGACAGCATGCGGATCTCCTTGGAACGCAAGACAGGGTGGGAACTGCCTGTAATCCTTCAGAAAACGTGCCAAAGCCGGCGGCCAGTATTCGCGGGACTTCCGCGGCGTCAGAAGTCATAATGACCAGCAATCATTCGAGTCATACGGACTACATAGAGGTCAGAATGACCAGCAACCCCTTGCTTGCCACCCTGCTCCCCCTGGTCGACGACCTGTCCCGCGAACTGCCCGACGAAGAACGCTACCGCCGCCTGCTGGAAGCCCTGCGCGAACTGCTGCCCTGCGACGCCAGCGCCCTGCTGCGCCTGGAGGGCGAGCAACTGGTACCCCTGGCAGTGGACGGGCTGAGCCCGGACACCCTCGGCCGCCGCTTCAAGATCGCCGAACACCCGCGCCTGCAGGCCCTGCTGGAACGCCCCGGCCCTACCCTGTTCGACGCCAACTGCGGCCTGCCCGACCCCTACGACGGCCTGGTGGAGGGCGTGCACCTGGAAGTGCACGACTGCATGGGCTGCCCGCTGTACCTCGACGAGCAGCCCTGGGGCCTGCTGACCCTCGACGCCCTCGAGCCCGGGCGCTTCTCCAGCGGCGACCTGGACAACCTGCAGGCCTTCGCCAGCCTGGCGGCGGCCACGGTGAAGGCCAGCCAGCGCATGCTCGACCTCACCCTGCGCGCCGAGCACGAGCAGCAGCGCGCCGACGCCTACCAGCGCGCCGCCGGCGAGGCCCCGCGCGAACTGGTCGGGCAGAGCCCGGCGCACCGCCAACTGGTGGACGAGATCAAGCTGGTGGCCGGTAGCGACCTCAGCGTGCTGGTCACCGGCGAGACCGGCGTGGGCAAGGAGCTGGTGGCCCAGGCCATCCACCAGCGCTCGCTGCGCCACGCCCAGCCGATGATCAGCCTGAACTGCGCGGCGCTGCCGGAAACCCTGGTGGAGAGCGAACTCTTCGGCCACGTGCGCGGCGCCTTCTCCGGCGCCGTGGGCGAGCGCCGCGGCAAGTTCGAACTGGCCGACGGCGGCACCCTGTTCCTCGACGAAGTGGGCGAGCTGCCCCTGGCGATCCAGGCCAAGCTGCTGCGCGTGCTACAGAGCGGCCAACTGCAGCGCCTGGGCTCGGACCGCGAGCACCGCGTAGACGTGCGCCTGATCGCCGCCACCAACCGCGACCTGGCCGCGGAAGTGCGCGCCGGGCGCTTCCGCGCCGACCTCTACCACCGCCTGAGCGTCTACCCGCTGCGCGTGCCGCCGCTGCGCGAGCGCGGCAACGACATCCTGCTGCTGGCCGGCTACTTCCTCGAACAGAACCGCCCGCGCCTGGGCCTGCGCAGTCTGCGCCTGAGCGCCGAGGCCCAGGCCGCCCTGCTCGGCTACCCCTGGCCGGGCAACGTGCGCGAACTGGAACACCTGATCGGCCGCGCCTCGCTCAAGGCCCTGGCCTCAAGCCCCGAACGCCCGCGCATCCTCACCCTGGAGCTCGACGACCTCGGCCTCGAACAGGGCCTGCACCTGCCGGAAGCCGGCAAGACAGCACCCGCCCGCGAACTGCCCAAACCCGGCATCGAACTGCGCACCGCGCTGGACGACTTCCAGCGCCAGCTGATCGCCGCCAGCCTGCAACGCCACGCCGGCAACTGGGCGGCCGTGGCCCGCGAACTGGGGGTGGACCGGGCCAACCTGAACCGCCTGGCCAGGCGCCTGGACCTCAAGTGAGCCGGGCCTGGGCTATCTTTGCAGACGCATAGCCCTCTTCGAGGAAAGCCCCATGCGCCACCTGTTCGTCGCCCTGCTCGGCCTCGCCCTGGCCGGCTGCATCTCGCCCAACCAGGGCCGGCCGCTGAACTTCGGCGAGTTCCCCAGCGCCGAGTACCAGGCGCTGGCGGTCCACGGCAACGGCAGGATCGACGGCCGCGCCTTCCTCAAGACCCGCGCCGGCACCCTGAAGCCGGCGGCCGGCAAGGACGTGGCGCTGATCCCGGCGACGCGCTACATGGCGCCGCTGTACAAGGCCTACCAGGAGCGGCGGCCGCTAGGCGAGCCCGACGCCCGGGCGAAGATCTACACCCGCACGGTGCGCGCCGACGCCGAGGGCCGCTTCAGCTTCGCCCAGGTGCCGGCGGGGCGCTATTACCTGAGCTGCGAAGTGACCTGGGAAACCACCGGCGCCAACGGCCCGACCACGGTGGGCGCCACCGTCATGGCGCCGCTGACGCTGCGCGAGGGCGAGGAAGTCCAGGTCGAGCTGACGCGCTGAGCCGCCGACGGGGTGTGCCCGGGCGGCGGGCAAAGTGGGTACAATGGGCGGTTGCAATTGCCCACTGATGATCTGAAGGCCACCTCTTGGAACTGTTCAAGGAATTCACTTTCGAGTCCGCCCACCGCCTGCCCCACGTCCCGGAGGGCCACAAATGCGGCCGCTTGCACGGCCACTCCTTCCGCGTGGCGCTGTACATCGAGGGCGAGGTCGACCCGCATACCGGCTGGATCCGCGACTTCTCCGAGATCAAGCAGATCTTCAAGCCGATCTACGAACAGCTCGACCACAACTACCTGAACGACATCCCCGGCCTGGAAAACCCCACCAGCGAGAACCTCTCGCGCTGGATCTGGCAGCAGGTCAAGCCGCTGCTGCCGGAGCTGTCGCGGGTGCGGGTGCATGAGACTTGCACCAGTGGGTGTGAGTATCGCGGGGATTGATGCTGCGTAGCGCGCAGCTCCTCGTAAGAGCGAGCTTGCTCGCGAAGGGTGCTTCCCGGTGACGCAGATGTTGGGGGTAAGAGCGCCCTCTCCCCAGCCCTCGGCTGCGCGCCCCGCCCTGAAGGGAGAGGGGGCTGTTCTGAGCGACGTGTCGGTCAGGCGCCACCCTCCCACCTTCGTCATTCCCGCGAACGCGGGACGCGGCTCCATCGCGAACAGCGCTTGCGCTGGCCCGAAGGGGAATAACCCAGTTGCCTCGGCTTGGGTGTTTCTGCGCCGCACCGAATCTGCCCGACCTTCTTGTTTCGCCCCCTCGGGCGAGTCCCTTTTGTCAATCGGTGGAAGGCCACCCCCGCAAAAAGGAACCAAAAAGGCTTGCCCCGACATACGGGCCCGATGGAGCCGGGCTACCCTCGCGAATTCCCCCGCCACGGAGGCCCGCCCCGAGGGTACGTCCCTGTAGCCCATCGGGGCTCTCGCGACATCCATGTCGCATGACCTCCTGAGCGCCGGTTTCGCTCGGCCTTCTGAAGGGGCGTTCCGGTGCGCTCGGGTATTTCTCTGGAAGTCCAAAAGCCAGAGCCAATGCGCTTTGGCTTTTCGTAGGAGCGAGCTTGCTCGCGAACCCAGGGTTCGCGTTCTCGGGAATGACGAGAGGAGGTAGGCGTTCCGGGATGACTCCGAACTCCCCGCACGCTCCGAACAGCCCCCTCTCCCTTTGGGAGAGGGCTGGGGTGAGGGAGCGAAGCCAGGCTGGCGCACCTTAGCTGAACCACCACCTATCGCTTAAGTGAACAGCATTACGCGCTCAGGCAGGGCTTTCCATTGGCGCAAACCTCAACGCGCCGCAGTACGCCCGCCCTTCTTCTTGCCACCGAGCAAATGCGAGAACACCGCATGCAGGTCGCCCGAGGCGCTGTCGCCTTCCAGGTTCAGCTTGTCGTCGATGTGCGCCATGTGGTGCATCATCAGGGTCACGGCCTTTTCCTTCTCGCCCTTCTCGATGGCGTCGAGGATTTCGTTGTGCTCGTCGAACGAGCAGTGCGAGCGGCCGCCCGCCTCGTACTGGGCGATGATCAGCGAGGTCTGCGACACCAGGCTGCGCTGGAAGCTGACCAGCGGGGCGTTCCTGGCCATTTCCGCCAGCTTGAGGTGGAACTCGCCGGACAGGCGGATGCCCGCGCCGCGGTCGCCGCGGGCGAAGCTGGCCTGTTCCTGCACCACCATCTCGCGCAGCTCGGCCAGGGCCTCGGCGCTGGCGTTGTCCACCGCCAGCTCGGTGATGGCGCGCTCGACGGTGCGCCGGGCGAAGAGGATCTGCCGGGCCTCGTCGATGCTCGGGCTGGCCACCACCGCGCCGCGGTTGGGGCGCAGCAGCACCACCTGCTCGTGGGCCAAGCGCGACAGGGCGCGGCGGATGATGGTGCGGCTGACGCCGAAGATTTCGCCCAGGGCCTCTTCGCTCAGCTTGGTGCCCGGCGCCAGGCGCTGTTCGAGGATGGCGTCGAAGATGTGCGCGTAGACGATCTCGTCCTGCGTGCCGGTACGGCTCTTGCCGTTGCGCGCCGGCTTCTTGATCTGTTGCAGCGGGTCGGTCATGGATCCTCAACCTTGTTGGGCGGACCGGCGGCCTGGGCAATCCGCTACCAGGTACGCGGGCGCGACGAAATGATGGCCACCAGTGTACACAAAATGCCCAGCACCGCGCACCCGGCGCATCCCCCCTGCCATGCGGCATTCAGCCGTTCCCTCTGTACAAATTCCGCGCAATGCCTGAGCGAATCTTCCGATGAATTGTTTGGAAGAAGGCGGGAGGTAGGCACGAAACATTATTTGATTTTTTTGTATACAACCTCATAATCGCCGGCGTGACTTCCTGACTCGCAAGTCAAGAACACACCCTCAAGCCTTCCGCCGAGCCAGGGACGCAGGTGAACCAGCCGACGGCAAGGACCAACAACAAGAGCGTTGAGGAGTACCCGCTGTGGAAAGCACCAAACAAGAACAACAAACCGCTGTCGCCTCCAGCCCACCCGCCACCGGCCTGCTCGAACGCCTGTTCAAGCTCAGCCAGCACGGCACCACGGTGAAGACGGAACTGGCCGCCGGCCTGACCACCTTCATCACCATGGCCTACATCATCTTCGTCAACCCCAACATCATGGCCGACGCCGGGGTCAACCACGGGGCGGCCTTCGTCGCCACCTGCCTGGCCGCCGCCCTGGGTTGCTTCCTGATGGGCCTGTACGCCAACTGGCCGGTGGGCCTGGCGCCGGGCATGGGCCTCAACGCCTTCTTCACCTACACCGTGGTCAAGACCATGAACTACAGCTGGGAGATCGCCCTGGGCGCGGTGTTCATCTCCGGCGTGCTGTTCATGGTGCTGACCTTCTCGCGCATCCGCGAATGGCTGCTCAACAGCATCCCGCCGAGCCTGCGCTTCGCCATGGGCGCGGGGGTCGGGCTGTTCCTCGGGCTGATCGGCCTGAAGACCGCCGGCATCGTGGTCGCCAGCCCCGCCACCCTGGTGCACCTGGGCGACCTGACCAAGCCCGGCCCGCTGCTGGCGGCGATCTGCTTCCTGATGATCGCCGTGCTGGAATACCGCCGGGTGTTCGGCGGCATCCTCATCAGCATCCTCACCGTCACCGTGGCCGGCATCGCCCTGGGCCTGGTGCAGTTCGGCGGGGTGTTCTCGATGCCGCCGAGCCTGGCGCCGACCTTCCTGGCCATGGACATCGCCGGCGCCTTCAACGTGACCATGATCAGCGTGATCCTGGCCTTCCTCTTCGTGCACATGTTCGACACCGCCGGCACCCTGATGGGCGTGGCCCAGCGCGCCCACCTGGTGCGCGAGGACGGCCGCATCGAAAACCTGTCCAAGGCGATGAAGGCCGACAGCACCTCCAGCGTGGTCGGCGCCGTGCTCGGCGTGCCGCCGGTGACCAGCTATGTGGAAAGCGCCGCGGGCGTGGCCGCCGGCGGCCGCACCGGGCTGACCGCGGTGACCGTCGGCGCGCTGTTCGTCGCCGCCATGTTCTTCGCCCCGCTGGCCGGCATGATCCCCGCCTACGCCACCGCCGGCGCGCTGATCTACGTGGCCATGCTGATGATGGGCGGCCTGGCGCACATCGACTGGCAGGAACACACCGAGACCATCCCGGCCATCGTCACCGTGATCATGATGCCGCTGACCTTCTCGGTGGCGGATGGCATCGCCATGGGCTTCGTGACCTACGTGGCGATGAAGGTCTTCACCGGCCGCCACAAGGACGTGACCGTCAGTTTGTATTCACTCTGTGCAATATTTGTAGCCAAATTCATCTTCCTGTAATCTGGAGCGGCCCCGCCACGGCCCCGACGCATGCCTGCGTCGGGGCCTTTGCATTCGAGAGCCCGCGATGAACCTGGAAACCTGGCTGCTCTACAGCAGCGCCGCCCTGATCGTGATCCTGATTCCCGGCCCGTTGTCGCTGCTGATGGTCAGCAACAGCCTCAACTATGGCCTGCGCCGTTCGCTGCCGGCCTTCCTCGGCGGGGTCAGCGCCTCCATCTGCCTGCTCAGCGCCTCGGCCCTGGGCCTGGGCGCGCTGCTGCTGGCCTCGGAGAAGCTGTTCAGCGTGCTCAAGGTGCTGGGCGCGCTCTACCTGTTCTACCTGGCCTGGCAGAGCTGGCAGGAATCGCGCATCGCCGGCCAGCCGCGCGCCGCCGAGGAGATGCCGGTCAACCCGGGCTTCCGCAGCCTGTACTGGAAGGCCTTCGGCCTGGGCGCCAGCAACCCGAAGGACATCCTGTTCTTCGCCGCCTTCCTGCCGCAGTTCCTCAAGGCTGACCACCCGCTGTGGCAGCAGCTGCTGGTGATGATCCTCACCTGGGCGCTGCTCGACTTCGCCTGCAAGCTGTTCTACGGCCTCAGCGCCCGCGGCGCGGCGCGCTTCCTGCGTTCGGGCAAGGGCCAGGCCTGGTTCAACCGCGGCAGCGCCGCGCTCTTCGCCACCGCTGGTGGGGCTTCGTTGCTGAGCCGCTGAGGTCCATAGGAGCGAGCTTGCTCGCGAACGGTGTTTACCGGCAGCAATCGTGTTCAGGGCTGACTCCGCCCCTCTCCCCAACCCTCTCCCTGAAGGGAGAGGGAGCTGTCCTGCGCGAACGAGAGGTTCGACATCAACCTGTAGGAGCGGGCCCTGCCCGCGATTTCGCGCGCAGGGCGCGCTCCTACATGGGAACGCGGTTGGGATGGAGTGGAGCGATACCCATCGCCATGGCCCGATGGGTTTCGCAAGCTCAACCCATCCTACGAAAGCACCTCGGCGCAAGAACACACAGTCAAAAAAAGACCCGCCAGAGGCGGGCCGATGGGACTCCACGAAGAGTCGGGTGGGAAGTCGGTGGCGGCCTAGCTGCCGCGGTAGGTCGAGTAGCTGTACGGCGAGATCAGCAGCGGCACGTGGTAGTGGTCGCTTTCCGAGGCGATGCCGAAGCGCAGCACCACCTGGTCGAGAAAGGCCGGTTGCGGCAGTTGCACGCCACGGGCGCGGTAGTAGTCGCCGGCGTCGAACTGCAGCTGGTAGACCCCGGCGCGGAAGTCCTCGCCCTGCAGCAGCGGCTCGTCGCAGCGGCCGTCGTCGTTGGTCACGCGGGTGGCGACCAGTTCCAGCTGCTGGCCTTCCACGCGGTAGAGCTCGACCTTGATGCCATGGCCGGGGCAGCCGTGGGCGGAATCCAGTACGTGCGTCGTCAAACGTCCCATGGGCTCTGGGCATCCCCGGCGCGGCCGGCGGACGCCGTCCTCCTTCTCGGTGTGGTGTGGGTTGCACCCCGCAGGCGGCGGCCGGCCGGGTGGATTGGATGGGACGAAAATACGCCATCACCCAAACATTGTATACAAAAAATTTGCTCCAGCGCCCCGAAACGGCACCCACGCACCAGCACGCGGCATTTCGATCCGCAGCCGGAGCCAGGAAGGCCACAGCCCGCCGGGCTGGCCGTTCGGGCAGGCAGTTTGCTTGCTTTACCGACGGATGCGGATGACGACGGATGGCGAAATCGGCACGCGGGATTGTATTTACATACGGCCACACAACTTGTATACAATGTCTCGCAACACGGTGACGCACGCCCTACCGCCCGCGCCGCCCCCAACAAGAAGGAACACTGCAGTGAGCGCTGACTACCCACGCGACCTGATCGGTTACGCCGACAACCCTCCCCACCCGCACTGGCCGGGCGACGCCCGCATCGCGCTGTCCTTCGTGCTCAACTACGAGGAAGGCGGCGAGCGCTGCATCCTGCACGGCGACAAGGAATCCGAGGCCTTCCTCTCCGAGATGGTCGCCGCCCAGCCGCTGCAGGGCGCGCGCAACATGAGCATGGAATCCCTCTACGAATACGGCAGCCGCGCCGGCGTCTGGCGCCTGCTCAAGCTGTTCAGGAAATACGACCTGCCGCTGACCATCTTCGCCGTGGCCATGGCCGCCCAGCGCCACCCGGACGTGATCAGGGCGATGGTCGCCGCCGGCCACGAGATCTGTAGCCACGGCTACCGCTGGATCGACTACCAGTACATGGACGAGGCCCAGGAGCGCGAGCACCTGCTGGAAGCCATCCGCATCCTCACCGAGCTGACCGGCGAGCGCCCGCTGGGCTGGTACACCGGCCGCACCGGCCCGAACACCCGGCGCCTGGTGCGCGAGGAAGGCGGCTTCCTCTACGACTCCGACACCTACGACGACGACCTGCCCTACTGGGACCCGCAGAGCACCGCCGAGAAGCCGCACCTGGTGATCCCCTACACCCTGGACACCAACGACATGCGCTTCACCCAGGTGCAGGGCTTCAACAAGGGCGACGACTTCTTCGAATACCTCAAGGACGCCTTCGACGTGCTCTACGCCGAAGGCGCCGAGGGCGCGCCGAAGATGCTCTCCATCGGCATGCACTGCCGCCTGCTCGGCCGCCCGGCGCGCCTGGCCGCGCTGGAGCGCTTCATCCAGTACGTGAAGGGCCACGAGAAAGTGTGGATCGCCCGCCGCGTCGACATCGCCCGCCACTGGCACGAAAAGCACCCGTTCAAGGAGAGCCAGGCATGAGCCGCTTCCAGACCCTCACCCCGGCCAGCCTCGACCGCGCAGCCTTCGTCGCCGCCTTCGCCGACATCTACGAGCACTCCCCCTGGGTGGCCGAGAAGGCCTACGACCTGGGCGTGGACGAAAGCCTCAACGACATCGAGAGCCTGCAGCAGCGCATGGCCGACATCCTCCTGTCGGCCAGCCATGAAGCCCAGCTGGCACTGATCAATGCCCACCCGGACCTCGCCGGCAAGGCCGCAGTGCGCGGCGAGCTGACCGCCTCCAGCACCTCCGAGCAGGCCGGCGCCGGCATCCACGAATGCACTGCCGAGGAATTCGTCCGCTTCAACGAACTCAACGATGCGTACAAGGCGAAATTCGGCTTCCCCTTCATCAAGGCGGTGAAGGGCAGCAACCGCCACCAGATCCTCGCGGCCTTCGAGGAGCGCATCCACAACACGCCGGAGCAGGAATTCCAGACCGCCCTGGCCGAAATCAACAAGATCGCGATGTTCCGCCTGCAGCAGCTCTGAGCCGCGCAACCGGAAATTCACGTCACCAAGGAGAACAAGATGAGAACCTACAACGCTCCCTTCGAGAAATTCGTCAACCTGGCCGACGAGCGCCTGGGGAGCAAGGTGATCAGCGTCACCGACGAATGGTTCGCCGCTGCCAGCCGCATGCTGCAGCCCACCCCCGCGGTGTGGAAGGAAGGCGTATTCGACGACAACGGCAAGTGGATGGACGGCTGGGAATCCCGCCGCAAGCGCTTCGAAGGCTATGACCACGCGGTGATCCGCCTGGGCGTGCCGGGCTCGATCAAGGGCGTGGACATCGACACCAGCTTCTTCACCGGCAACTTCCCGCCGTCGGCCTCCCTCGACGGCTGCTTCGTGGCCGAGGGCGAGCCGAACGACGACACCCAGTGGAGCGAAGTGCTGTCCTCCGTCGAGCTGCAAGGCAACAGCCACCACTACCACGAGATCAGCGACGAGCGCCCCTACACCCACCTGCGCCTGAACATCTACCCGGACGGCGGCGTGGCGCGCCTGCGCGTGTACGGCATCCCGTTCCGCGACTGGGCCAAGCAGAACCCCGACGAGCAGGTCGACCTGGCCGCGGCACTGAACGGCGGCCGCGCCCTCGCCTGCTCCGACGAACACTTCGGCCGCATGAGCAACATCCTCAACCCCGGCCGCGGCGTGAACATGGGCGACGGCTGGGAAACCGGCCGCCGCCGCACCCCGGGCAACGACTGGGTGATTGTCGCGCTGGGCCACGCCGGCATCGTCGAGAAGATCGTCGTCGACACCCTGCACTTCAAGGGCAACTACCCGGAGAGCTGCAACATCCAGGCGGCCTTCGTGAAGGGCGGCACCGACAGCCAGATCGCCACCCAGAGCCTGTACTGGCGCGAACTGCTGCCCAGCCAGAAGCTGCAGATGCACAACGAGCACACCTTCATCGAACAGATCAGAGAACTGGGCCCGATCACCCACGTGCGCCTGAACATCTTCCCCGACGGTGGCGTCAGCCGTCTGCGCCTGTTCGGCAAGGTGGCCAGGTAAGCGAAACACCGCCGTCGTCCCCGCTGGCGCGGGGGGCCAGAGACACTGGGCCCCCGCGTTCGCGGGAGTGACGGAAAAAGCGGTTCCCGGGCCCCGCCCGGGCTCAGTACAACAAATACAAGTGACCAGCCATGCGTACCCTGAAGATCGAACCGTTGACCAAGGAAGCCTTCGCCCCGTTCGGTGATGTCATCGAGACCGAGGGCAGCGCCCACTTCATGATCAACAACGGTTCCACCCGCCGCTATCACAAGCTCGCCACGGTCGAGACCGCGCAGCCCGAGGATAAGGCGATCATCAGCATCTTCAGCGCCGAAGCACTGGAGATGCCCTTGCGCATCCGCATGCTGGAGCGTCATCCGCTGGGCAGCCAGGCCTTCATCCCGCTGCTCGGCAACCCCTTTCTGGTCGTGGTCGCGCCACTTGGCGACGTACCTGTACCGGGCCTTGTCCGCGCCTTCCTGACCAACGGAAGGCAGGGCATCAATTACCACCGCGGCGTCTGGCACCACCCGGTGCTGACGATCGAAAAGCGGGATGACTTCCTGGTGGTCGATCGCAGCGGTTCCGGCAACAACTGCGACGAGCATTTCTTCACCGAGGACGAGCAACTGCTCCTCGACCCCCAACTAAACTAATAAGAGAGGCCCGTCCGCCGCGACGCCGGCGCCCGGGCAAGAGGTAATGACTGTGGAAGCACATCTCATCGAATGGGCGAACCTGCTGGTTCGCTGGATTCACATGATCGTCGGCATCGCCTGGATCGGTGCCTCGTTCTACTTCGTCTGGCTGGAAAACAACCTCAACCGCGTCAACCCGCGCGAGGGGCTCTCGGGTGACCTCTGGGCGATCCACGGTGGCGGCATCTACCACCTGGAGAAATACAAGCTGGCGCCGCCGAAGATGCCGGACAACCTCCACTGGTTCAAATGGGAGGCCTACTCCACCTGGCTCTCGGGCGTGTGCCTGCTGACCATCGTCTTCTACCTGAACCCCAGCCTGTACCTGGTGGCCCCGGGCAGCGACCTGGCACCCGCCGCGGCCATCGCCATCGGCATCGGCTCGCTGATCGCCGGCTGGTTCATCTACTCCGGCCTGTGCGACTCGCCGCTGGGCAAGACCCCCGCCCTGCTCGGCGCCATCCTGTTCGCCCTGCTGGTGCTCGCCGCCTACCTGCTCAGCCAGGTATTCAGCGGCCGCGGCGCCTACCTGCACGTCGGCGCGATCATCGGCACCATCATGGTCGGCAACGTGTTCCGGGTGATCATGCCGGCCCAGCGCGCGCTGGTTAAGGCCATCGAGGAAGGCCGCGAGCCCGACCCGGTGCTGCCGGCCAAGGGCCTGCTGCGTTCGCGCCACAACAACTACTTCACCCTGCCGGTGCTGTTCATCATGATCAGCAACCACTTCCCGAGCACCTACGGCAGCCACTACAACTGGCTGATCCTGGCGTGCATCGCGGCGCTGGCGGTGATAGTGCGGCACTACTTCAACACCCGCCACAACGGCAACGGCATGGCCTGGGCCCTGCCCGCCGGCGCCGTGGGCATGATCGCCCTGGCCTTCGTCACCGGCCCGACGCTGCAGAGCGCCGCCCCCGCCGGCAACGCCGCGCAGGTGCAGTACCAGCCGCTGCCGGAAACCGCCATCGGCGGCAAGACCGCCGCCGAACGCGCCAAGGAAGAGGCCGACAAGCCCGCCGCCGCGCAGGCCCAGGCGCAAGCCTCGGCGCCCGCTGGCGTGGATTTCGACAAGGTTCATCACGTGATCCAGGAGCGCTGCGTGGCCTGCCACTCGGCCAAGCCGACCAGCCCGCTGTTCAGCGCGGCCCCGGCCGGCGTGATGTTCGACACCCCGCAGCAGATCCAGGCCCAGGCCGCGAAGATCCAGGCCCTGGCCGTGGCCTCGCAGGTGATGCCGCTGGGCAACATCACCCAGATGACCCAGGACGAGCGCAACCTGCTCGGCAACTGGATCGCCAAGGGCGCCCAGACCAACTGAGCCACCGCGGTTCGCCGGAACCAGAAAGACCGCACCTTCGGGTGCGGTTTTTTTATGCCGTAGGCTTTTCGTACCCCACGCCGAGCTGGAGCGGACTCCGTCCGCGATTCCGCCGGCAAGGCTTGCGCCCGATGTTTCGCCTGCACCATGTAGGAGCGCGCCCTGCGCGCGAATCGCGGACAAAGTCCGCTCCTACCCCTCCCGGCAAACACAACGCCCCGTAGGATGGTGTTGAGCGAAGCGATACCCATCGCCACGACCGCATGGGTTTCGCCAAGGCTCAACCCATCCGTTGAGGCGCACCTCGGCGCGGCCTGCAAGACAGTTGCTCCTACAGAAGCACCGACTCCACGAAATAAAAATGTAGTCCCACCCGACCTACGGCTACCTCCCGCCAAGACCACGGAACACGCGGCCTAGAGCGACCCGAAACCCATCATTCACAAGCCGACCGGATAGTTGTATACAAAAACATATTGAAGCGAATACACATCGACGCTATAAAGTCCCGCACCGCTTCACCCGCACGGCCCCGGGGGTGTGGCGAGCCAGTACTACCCGGCCGCCGAGCCTGATCGGCGTCCACCAGTGACACAACAATAAAAATCGAGGTGTTGCATGTCCGAGGTAACTGAGCGCCACGCGGCCGGCTCGTCCGCCGACCAGCGTCTGCCGTTGCTGCAACTGCTGCTGGTGGGATTCCAGCACGTGCTCCTGATGTACGGCGGCGCCGTGGCCGTCCCGCTGATCGTCGGCCAGGCCGCCGGCCTGTCCCGCGAGGAAATCGCCTTCTTGATCAACGCCGACCTGCTGGTCGCCGGCATCGCCACCGTGGTGCAGTCGCTGGGCATCGGCCCGGTCGGCATCCGCATGCCGGTGATGATGGGCGCCAGCTTCGCCGCCGTCGGCAGCATGGTGGCCATGGCCGGGATGCCCGGCGTGGGCATCAACGGCATCTTCGGCGCGACCATCGCCGCCGGCCTGTTCGGCATGCTCGTCGCGCCCTTCATGAGCCGCATCGTGCGCTTCTTCCCGCCGCTGGTGACCGGCACCGTGATCACCTCCATCGGCATGTGCCTGTTCCCGGTGGCCATCAACTGGGCCGGCGGCGGCAAGGGCGCGGCCAACTTCGGCGCCCTGGAATACCTGTTCCTGTCCAGCCTGGTGCTGGCCGCCATCCTGCTGGTCAACCGCTTCCTCAAGGGCTTCTGGACCAACGTCTCGGTGCTCATCGGCATGCTGCTGGGCTATATCGTCGCCAGCGCCATGGGCATGGTCGACCTGTCCGGCATCGATGCCCGCCCGGCCTTCGAGGTGGTCACCCCGCTGCACTTCGGCGCGCCCAGCTTCCACCTGGCGCCGGTGCTGTCGATGTGCCTGGTGGTGCTGATCATCTTCGTCGAGTCCACCGGCATGTTCCTCGCCCTGGGCAAGATCACCGGCGACGAGATCTGCCCCAAGCGCCTGCGCCGCGGCCTGCTGTGCGATGCCACGGCGTCGTTCTTCGCCGGCTTCATGAACACCTTCACCCATTCGTCGTTCGCCCAGAACATCGGCCTGGTGCAGATGACCGGGGTGCGCAGCCGCTTCGTCACCGTGGCCGCCGGCGGCTTCCTGATCCTCCTCAGCCTGATGCCCAAGGCCGCCTACGTGGTCGCCTCGATCCCGCCGGCGGTGCTCGGCGGCGCCGGCATCGCCATGTTCGGCATGGTCGCCGCCAGCGGCATCCGCATCCTCCACGAGGTGGACATCGTCGACCGCCGCAACCAGCTGCTGGTGGCGGTGAGCATCGGCATGGGCATGGTCCCGGTGGTGCGCCCGGACTTCTTCGCCGCCCTGCCCGCCTGGATGGAACCGATCACCCACAGCGGCATCGCCATGACCGCGATCTGGGCGGTGCTGCTCAACCTGCTGTTCAACATCCTCGGCGAACGTGGCCGCGACGCCCTCTGCGGGCACCACTGAAGCCGACGCTTTCGGCGGGCCCCTCCCGACGCCCGCCGCTTCCAGCCGCGCCTCACTCCTGCGCGGCTTTTTTCATTCGCGCGGTAGTGACTGGAGCATCTGCCGGCGCAGTGCCGTAGGGGTTAAGAGCGCCTACACCGCCGGGAAGCTCCATTCGCGAGCAAGCTCGCTCCCACGAACCGGGAGAACCGCCGAACCGGATCAGAACACCAGCTTGTAGCCGATGCTGAACAACATCACCGCCAGGCACGGCCGCAGGACGTTGTCCGAGATGCGCCCGGACAGATGGCTCCCCAGGTAGATCCCCGGCAGCGAACCGCACAGCAGGTACCCCAGCAGTTGCCAGTCCATGTTGCCCATGCTGGCGTGGCCCAGGCCGGCCACCAGCGTCAGAGGCACCGCGTGGGCGATCTCGGTGCCCACCAGGCGCCGGGTGGCGAGGAAGGGATAGAGCACGAACAACGCCACCGTGCCCAGCGCGCCGGCGCCGATGGAGGTCAGCGCGACCATGGTGCCGAGCACCACGCCGGTGAGAATCGTGAGGCCGTTGAGGCTGGCGCCGCCCAGGTGGTAATGATCGCCGGCATGCTTGTGGGCGAAGGCCAGCAGCTTCTGCTTGAACAGGATGGCCAGGGCGGTGAGCAGCAGGACCACGCCCAGGGCGTGCTTGATCACCGTGTTCAGCGCCTGGGTGTCGGCGCCCAGGCTGTGCAGGAACAGCAGGGTCAGGCCCGCCGCCGGCACGCTGCCGAGGGTCAGCCAGCCGGTGATGCGCCAGTCGACGTTCTTGTGCCGGGTGTGCACCAGCACGCCGCCGGACTTGGTGATGGCCGCGTACAGCAGGTCGGTGCCCACGGCGGCGGCCGGGTTGATGCCGAACCAGAGCAGGATGGGCGTCATCAGCGAACCGCCGCCGACGCCGGTCATGCCCACGATGAACCCGACCAGCAAGCCTGCGACAACGAAACCAAGGACGCCGAATTCCATCAACCCTTCCTGAAAGCCGTGAACGGCTTGCGAAAACCGGCGGGCAGGATAGCGGCTTTCCTTATAAGCGCTTATATCAATATCGACTTAATTTATAACCAAATCTTAAAGCGCCGCCCACGAAAAAGGGGCCCGCAGGCCCCTTCTCCGTCACGCGCCGGTCAGTCGCTGTCCGGCTTGCTGTCCACCACGCCAGTGGTGTTGTTCAGCAGGCTCTTGGTCGCGGTCTGGATGAAGGACTCCAGGCGCTTCTTCAGCTCGGCCTCGTCCGGCACACCCTGCACGCGCTCGGCCTTGGGATGGGCGCCGACCTGGTAGTCGTACACGCGGATGTCGCCTTCCTTGGGCTTGATCAGGATGCGGTTGCCGGAAAGGATGGCCACCACCTGTTCGCTGCCCGAGGGCTTGATCACGCCGAAGCCCTTGTCGCCGGCCGGCAGGTTCAGCAGGTCGCGGCCCCAGCACTGGTGGCGCACCTCGCCGCCCAGGCGGCCCATGATGGTCGGCACGATGTCGATCTGGGTGCCGACGGTGTCGCGGCTGGCGCCGTACTTCTCCTGGATGCCCGGGGCGATGATCAGCAGCGGCACGTTGAAGCGGAACAGGTCCATCTCGGTCAGCTGTTCCGGCGCGCCGAAGCCGTGGTCGCCCACCACCACGAACAGGGTGTCCTTGTAGTACGGCGACTTCTTGGCCTTCTCGAAGAACTGGCCCAGCGCCCAGTCGGAGTAGCGCATGGCGGTCAGGTGCTCGTCGAGGCTGCCGTTGCCGGTCACGCGCTCCACCGGCAGGTCCTTGGGCAGGGCGTAGGGCACGTGGTTGGAGAGCGTCTGCAGCAGGGCGTAGAACGGCTTGCCGCTGGCCGCCAGGCGGTCCAGTTCCTCGTTGCCGCGGGAGAACATGTCCTGGTCGGACACGCCCCAGGTCGGGTCGGAGAACACCGGGTTCACGAAGTCGTTGCGGCCAACGAAGGTAGTCATGCCCTGGTTGGCGAAGAAGCCGGACTGGTTGTCCCAGGCGAAGTCGCCGTTGTAGACGTAGACGTCGTCGAACTGGCGCGCGCTGAGCAGCTGCGGCAGGCCGGAGAACTTGTGGCCGCCCTCGGGCGTCTGCATCAGGTACTCGAAGCCCGGCAGGTTGGGGAAGCAGGCCATGGTGGCGAACATGCCCTGGTGGGTATGGGTGCCGTTGGAGAAGAACTGGGTGAACAGCAGGCCTTCCTTCGACAGCTTGTCGAAGTACGGGGTGATGTTGCCCGGCGCGCCGAGAGCGCCGACGAAGTGGCCGGCGAAGCTTTCCATGAGGATCACCACCACGTTCTTCACGCCCGGCAGCGTGCCTTCGGCCGGTGGGGTGAAGTCGCGGCGGATGGCCGCGTCGTCGGCGTCGACCAGCTTGTCGTTGGGCGTCAGCAGCATCTGCCGCACGGTGTCGCGGGCCTGGTCATCGGGCAGGGTGGCCTTCCAGATGTTCGCGCGGTCCTCGCCGAAGCGGTCCTCGGCGGCCTTGAGCAGGGTCATGGAGCCGTTCAGGCCCAGGTGGTTGGCGAACATCGAGTCGGTGGTGAAGGCATCGCCCCAGCGCAGCGGCGGGCCCTGGCGCAGGGTGCCGCGGTAGGCGACGCCGGCCACCAGCACCACCACCAGCAGGGCGGCCACGCGCAGGTACCAGGCGGCGGCCGAGGCGCCCACGGCGCTGGGCCGGGTGGCGCGGTCGACGCCGCGGAACAGCATGAACAGCAGCCAGGTGGCCACGGCCCAGGCCAGCAGGTAGCGGACCACCGGGTAGCCGTACCAGATCATGCTCATGACCGTCTTCGGGTCTTCGGACATGTACTGGAACACCAGGCTGTTCAGGCGCTGGTGGAACTCGCGGTAGAAGTCCAGCTCCAGCACGCCGAGGAACAGCGTCAGGCTAGCCAGGGCGGTCAGCCACAGGCGCCAGAACATGCGCCAGCGCATGGCGGTGACGCTGGCCAGGGCGAAGATCATCGGCGCGACTATCAAGATCACCGCGCGGATGTCGAAGCGCAGCCCGGTGACGAAGGCCTCGACGAAGGCGCTGGCCGGGGTGTCGCCGATCAGCTCGCGGTTGTAGATCAGCAGCGCCAGGCGCAGCAGGGAGAACATCAGCATCAGCGCCAGGCTGCCGAGCAGGATGAACCCCAGGTGGCTGGACACCGTGGCGCGCGCCAGGTTGGCGGCGCGCTGGCGGGTATTCAGGACTTCCGATTGGCCCATGTTTCAGGTTCCGTTCTGTGCAACGTTCGGTTCGGGCGCCCTCCCCTGCGGGGAGGTGCGAAGGCTCCACGTCCGGGAGCCGGACGTGGAGCGGGCGGCGCATTCTAGTCGGTGAAAATTAGCCAGACCTTAAGAAAGTGCCGTCAAGGTGTCGGATTATGCCCAACGCAAGTGAAAAAAGAGTCGCCGCCGCCGGATGGTTCCGACAACGGCGCTTGCGGATCAGTCGTTGTGCGGCTTGCCGATGGCCTGCAGCACGTACTGCGGCAGGGCGAAGGCGCCCTGGTGGATTTCCGGGTTGTAGTAGCGGGTGGCGATGCCGCTGGCGGCGAAGCGCTGGCGCAGGGTTTCCAGCGGCACGCGGCGCAGGGCGGGCTCAAGGGCGCCCCAGGCGAAGGTCATGGCGCCGCCGATGTAGGTGGGCACCGCCGCCTGGTAGAAGTGCCAGTCGGCGAACAGGCCGTTCATCCGACCGGCGGTGTTGCGCACGGTGTCCAGTTGCATGAACGGGGTGCCGTTCTGGGTGACCAGCACGCCGCCCGGGTTCAGGCAGCGGTGGCAGGCCTGGTAGAAGTTCTCGGAGAACAGCACCTCGCCCGGGCCGATGGGGTCGGTGGAGTCGGAGATGATCACGTCGAACCTGCGCTCGGTGGTGGCGACGAAGCGCATGCCGTCGTCGATCACCAGGTCCAGGCGCGCATCGTCGAAGGCGCCGTTGGAGTGGTGCGGCAGGAACTGCTTGCACATGTCGACCACGGTGCCGTCGATCTCGACCATGGTGATGTGCTCGACGCTGGCGTGCTTGCACACCTCGCGCAACATGCCGCCGTCGCCGCCGCCGATGATCAGCACACGCTTGGCCGCGCCATGGGCAAGGATCGGCACGTGGGTGAGCATCTCGTGGTAGATGAACTCGTCGGCCTCGGTGGTCTGGATCACCCCGTCCAGGGCCATCACCCGGCCCATGCGGGCATTCTCGAAGATCACCAGGTGCTGGTGCTCGGTGCGCACCTCGTGGAGCAGCTGGTCGACGCTGAAACGCTGGCCGTAGCCTTCGTAGAGGGTTTCCTGGTAATCGCGCATGGGCGGTCTCCCGGTTCAACGGTGAATGAAGCGGGCCGAGGGCCGGCCGTGAAAGGCGCGCATTCTACTGTGCAAGGCATGACAGGTCGAACCCGCGCACTTCGCCCATTCACCTTGCCCACTCAGTTTGCCCGCTCAGTTTGAAAGCCAGCTGCGGGACGACAGCGCGGCAGCGGCGGGTTATGGTCAGCGCCATGAACGCACCCAGCATGCCCCTCGTCCTGCACCTGCCCTACCAGCCGCCCTGGGACTGGGCACAGTTCCACGCCCATTTCGCCCTGCGCCGCCTGGCCGGGGTGGAAACGCTGGGCGAGGCGCATTACCGACGCAGCCTGCGCCTGGATGGCGTGCCCGGCTGGATGGACATCCGCCCGCTGGCCGACGAGCCGGCGCTGCGCCTGGAGCTGCACCTGGACGGCGCCGGCGCCAACAGCGCCCCGCTGGCCGAGCGGGTGCGCAAGATGTTCGACCTGGACAGCGACCCGCGGGCGGTGGCCGCGCACCTGGGCGCCGACCCGCTGCTGCGCCCGCTCGTCGAGGCCTGGCCGGGGCTGCGCCTGCCCTGCGCCTTCGATCCGTTCGAGCAGGCAGTGCGCGCCATCGTCGGCCAGCAGGTCACGGTGAAGGCCGCGGTGACCATCACCGGCCGCCTGGTGCAGCGCCTCGGCCAGCCCCTGGGCAATGCCGTGGCCGACGGCCCGCAGTACCTCTTCCCTACCCCGCGGGCCCTGGCCGAGGCGGACCTGGACGGCATCGGCATGCCCGGCAAGCGCGTGGCCAGCCTGCAGCGCTTCGCCGCCGCGGTGGCCGAAGGCGCCCTGGAACTGCACGTGGAGGATGGCGCGCAAGCGCTGGTGAAGCGCCTCTGCGAACTGCCCGGCATCGGCCCCTGGACCGCCGAATACGTGGCCCTGCGCGCCTTCGGCGAGGCCGACGCCTTCCCCACCGCCGACCTGGGCCTGCTCAAGTCGCCGGTCTGGGGCGAGGCCGGCACCACCGCCCGCGACCTGCAACGCCGCGCCGAGGCCTGGCGCCCCTGGCGCGCCTACGCCGCCGTCTATCTCTGGCAAGCCTATTCGCAAGGCAGCCGCATCGGAGGATGAAGCCATGCATTACCGCTACTACGACAGCCCCCTCTGCCGCCTGCTGCTGGCCGGCGACGAACAGGGCCTGCGCATGCTCTACATGACCCCCTTCGAAGGCCACGAGCCGGGCCCGGACTGGCGCGAGGCCAGCAGCCAGCTCGACGCCGTGATGAAGCAGCTGGACGAATACTTCGCCGGCAAGCGCAAGGTCTTCGACGTGCGCCTGGCGCCCCAGGGCACCGAGTTCCAGCGCCAGGTCTGGCACGCGCTGACGCAGATTCCCTACGGCCACACCACCTGGTACGCCGACCTGGCCGAACGCATCGGCCGGCCGAAGGCGGTGCGCGCGGTGGGCGCGGCCAACGGCGCCAATCCGATCAGCATCATCATCCCCTGCCACCGGGTGATCGGCCGCGACGGCAGCCTCACCGGCTACGGCGGCGGCCTGCCGCGCAAGGAGGCGCTGCTGCGGCTGGAGGGGGTGATGGTGGGGGAATCGCGGGAGTTGGAGTTGGTTTGATGGGGTTTCCAGGTGGTTTCCGTGTTTCGGGGAATCGATCCGAAACACCAATGCCAACCGGCAAACTCCATTCGCGAGCAAGCTCGCTCCTACGAAAACCCCACCCCCGCTACACCCGCACGTTGCCCTTCGGCCCGGCGATCGCCCAGATCACCAGCCCCAGCAAGGGCAGGATGAGGATCACCAACACCCAGATGATCTTGATGGGCACGTCGGCGCTGCTCTTGAGCACGCTGATGATCGCCCAGACGTCGAGGGCGAAGATGATCAGGCCGATCAGGCCGTTGAAGGTCGAACCCATGGCGCCGCTCCCGCTGCTGGAGGTGTGCCCTCCAGCATAGACGGCGGCGGCCTCAGCAGCGGGCCGGGTCGATCAGGGCGAAGCTCGCCTGTGTCTCGTGGCCTTCCAAGGCGCCGCCTTCGCGGGCCAGGCCGATGGTCGCCAGGCCCGCTTCGCGAGCGGCGTCCAGCTCCTGCACCACGTCGGAGAGGAACAGCACCTGCTCCGCCGGCAGGCCGATGGCCTGGACGATACGCGCATAGGAGGCGGCCTCGCGCTTGGGCCCGCTGGTGGTGTCGAAGTAGCCGGAGAACAGCGGCGCCAGGTCGCCGGCCTCGGAGCAGCCGAAGATCAGCTTCTGCGCCTGGATCGAGCCGGAAGAGTAGACGTACAGGTCATAGCCCTCGGCCTTCCAGCGGCGCAGCGCCTCCACCGCGTCCGGGTAGACGTGGCCCTTGAGCTGGCCGGCGCGGTAGCCCTGCTCCCAAACCATGCCCTGCAGCGCTTTCAGCGGCGTGGCCTTGCGGTCTTCGGCGATCCACTGCAGGAGGATGGCGATGCAGCGCTCGACGTCGGCGCCGGCTTCGCCGCTCTCGGCGCGCACCGCGTCCAGCTGCGCGGCCACTTCCGGCTCGCCGGCGTGCTCGCGGACGAAATCCGGCAGGTGCGCGGCGGCGTAGGGGAAGAGCACGTCGAAGACGAAGCTGACGGCGCTGGTGGTGCCTTCGATGTCGGTGAGGATGGCTTTGATCGGCATGGTAACTCCGGTGTAACGCTATCCGTAGGAGCGGACCTTGTCCGCGATGGCCGGAGGTTCCGGCGCGATTCGCGGATGAGATCCGCTCCTACGAAAGAAATAGAACGGGGGTGTCAGTCTTCCAGCAGCGGGAAGCGCCTGGCGATCTCGTCGCCGGTGAACTTCGCCACCCAGCCCTCGGGGTTGTTGAACAGGCGGATGGCCACGAAGTGCGGGCGCTCGCCCATGTCGAACCAGTGGCGGGTGCCGGCCGGCACCGAGATCAGGTCGTTCTTCTCGCAGAGCACGGCGTAGACGTGGTCCTCGACGTGCAGGGTGAACAGGCCGCGGCCGGCGACGAAGAAGCGCACTTCGTCCTCGCCATGGCGGTGTTCGTCGAGGAACTTGGCGCGCAGCTCGTCCTTCTGCGGGTGGTCGGCGCTGAGGCTGACCACGTCGACAGTGACGTAGCCCTGCTCGTCCTTCAGGCGCTGGATCTCCGGCGCGTAGGCGGCCAGCACCTCGTCGGGGCTGGCGCCGGGGGTGATGGGCGCGCTGGCCTGCCAGCGCTCGAAGCGCACGCCGAGCTCGGCCAGGGTGGCGGCGATGTCCTCGGCGTGGGTCAGCAGCTTCAGCGGCTGCTCGGGGGCGGATTCGTGGTAGACGGTCAGGCTGCTCATGCTCGGGTCCTCGGGTACTGCCGGATTCGCTCAGCGCGTGCCGCCGCGAAGGCTGATCACTTTAAGTTCGCATTCGAAGAGGAATTCGAAGGCTTCCACCTGGCGCAGGGCGTCTTCCATGCGCGGCCCCCAAGTGTACAGGCCGTGGCCGCGGATCAGGTAGCCGGGGCAGTCCGGGTGGGCGTCCAGCCAGGGCTGGACCTTGGCCGCCAGGCGGGCGATGTCCTGGTCGTTGTCGAAGATCGGCACCGTCACCCGGCCCTCGTGGGTGGTGACGCCGGCAAAGGCCTTCTGCAGCTCGTAGTCTTCCAGCTCCAGGCGGTCGGCGGGGGTCAGGCGCGAGAGCACAGTGGCGTTCACCGAGTGGGTGTGCAGCACCGCGCCTATCTCGGCGCGCCAGGCATACAGCTGGGTGTGCAGCAGCGTCTCGGCCGAGGGTTTCTTTCCCGCCTCGAGGCTGTTGCCGGCAAGATCGGTCTCCAGCACGTCGTCGACGCCCAACTGGCCCTTGTGCTTGCCCGAGACGGTGAGCAGCGCGCGGTCGGCGGCCAGGCGCGCGGAATAGTTGCTGCTGGTGGCCGGCGACCAGCCGCGGCCGTACAGGAAGCGCCCGGCCTCGATGATCTGGCGGGTCAGGTGTTCACGGTTGTTGCTCATGGCCGCTCCTCTTTCAGACGGGTACGGATGATAACGGCTGCGGCCAGCGCCGCCAGGCTGGCGATGGCGAAAGTCCAGGCCGGGCCCAGGCTGGCCCAGCTGTAGCCGGAGTAAAGCGCGCCGAGGGCGCCGCCGGTGCCGGCCAGGGCGGCGTAGAGCGCCTGCCCCTGGCCCTGCTGGCGCGCCTGGAAGCTGCGCTGGACGAAATGGATGGCGGCGGCGTGGAAGGCGCCGAAGGTGGCCGCGTGCAGCAGCTGGGCGAACAATAGCAGGCCCAGGTGGTCGGCCAGGCTGCCCAGCAGCAGCCAGCGCAGCGCCGCCAGCAGGAAGCTCGCCGCCAGCACCTGGCGCAGGCTGAAGCGCCCGAGCAGGCGCGGCATCACCAGGAACAGCAGCACCTCGGCCACCACGCCCAGGGCCCACAGCCAGCCGATCAGCCCGCGGCTGTAGCCGAGGGCCTCCAGGTGCAGGGTGAGGAAGGTGTAGTACGGCCCGTGGGACAGTTGCATCAGGCACACGCACAGGTAGAAGGCGATCACCCCCGGCTGGCGCAGCTGGGCCAGGAAGCCGCTGGCCGGCGCGTCGCCGTGGCGCCAGGCCGGCTGGGCGTTGGGCACCCACCAGCTGGCGGCGACGATGCCCAGCATGATCGCCAGCAGCGCCACGGGGTAATAGTCCAGGCTGGTGGCTTCGAACAGCCAGCCGAGGCCGACCACGGTGCAGATGAAGCCGATCGAGCCCCACAGGCGGATGCGGCTGTAGCTGGCGGTGCGCTCGCCCAGGTGGGCCAGGGTGATCACTTCGAACTGCGGCAGCACCGCGTGCCAGAAGAACGCATGCCCGGCCATCACCAGCGCCAGCCAGGCGTAGCTGTGATCGAGGAAGATCAGCGCGAAGCACGCCGCCGTGCACAACGCGCCGAAGCGCACGATGCGCAGGCGCTGGCCGGAACGGTCGCCCAGCCAGCCCCACAGGTTCGGCGCCACGCAGCGCATCAGCATGGGAATGGCCACCAGCTCGCCGATGCGCGCGGCGGAAAAGCCCAGGTGGTGGAAGTACAGGGCGAGGAAAGGCGCGGTCCCGCCCAGCAGGCAGAAATAGAAGAAGTAGAAGCTGGACAGGCGCCAGTAGGGGAAAGAAGCAGCCATGGGCTGGAAGCTCGAAGCTGGAAGTGGCGGCTCTGGGCTTCAGGCTTCCAGCTTCTGGCTCAGAGCTGCCCCAGCACCGGCGTATTGACGCGCACGTCGGCATTCTGCGCACGCTGGCGCAGCAGGTGGTCCATCAGCACGATGGCCATCATCGCCTCGGCGATGGGCGTGGCGCGGATGCCCACGCAGGGGTCGTGGCGGCCCTTGGTGACCACGTCCACCGGGTTGCCGTTCACGTCGATGGAGCGGCCGGGGGTGGTGATGCTGGAAGTCGGCTTGAGCGCCAGGTGCGCGACTATCGGCTGGCCGCTGGAGATGCCGCCGAGGATGCCGCCGGCGTTGTTCGACAGGAAGCCCTCGGGGGTCAGCTCGTCGCGGTGCTCGGTGCCGCGCTGGGCGACGCTAGCGAAACCGGCGCCGATCTCCACGCCCTTGACCGCGTTGATGCTCATCAGCGCGTGGGCCAGTTCCGCGTCCAGGCGGTCGAAGATCGGCTCGCCCAGGCCCGGCGGCACGCCTTCGGCGACCACGGTGATCTTCGCACCCACCGAATCCTGGTCGCGGCGCAGCTGGTCCATGTAGGCCTCCAGCTCCGCCACCTTGTCCGGGTCGGGGCTGAAGAAGGCGTTCTGCTCGACGCTGTCCCAGGTCTTGAAGGGGATTTCGATCGGGCCCAGTTGGCTCATGTAGCCGCGCACCCGGATGCCCAGGCTCGCCAGGTACTTCTTGGCGATGGCCCCGGCGGCCACGCGCATGGCGGTCTCGCGGGCCGAGGAACGGCCGCCGCCGCGGTAGTCGCGCACGCCGTACTTGTGGTGGTAGCTGTAGTCGGCGTGGGCCGGGCGGAACAGGTCCTTGATCGCCGAGTAGTCCTTGGACTTCTGGTCGGTGTTGCGGATCAAGAGGCCGATCGGGGTGCCGGTGGTCTTGCCCTCGAACACGCCGGAGAGGATTTCCACCTCGTCGGCTTCCTGGCGCTGGGTGGTGTGCCGGCTGGTGCCGGGCTTGCGCCGGTCGAGGTCGCGCTGCAGGTCTTCCAGGGAAAGCTCCAGCCCCGGCGGGCAGCCGTCGACGATGGCGACCAGCGCCGGGCCGTGGCTTTCGCCAGCGGTGGTGACGGTGAACAGCTTGCCGTAGGTGTTGCCGGACATGCGAGGCTCCGCGGAAGACTTGGGTGAACGAAAAGGCCCAGCAGTATACCTGCGACATACCGCCCTGCGAACCTTCCGCGGCGCGCGCCGTCAAACCGCTATCATGCAGTCCATGAAGCCTTCCATGCCGCGCCTTATCGCCTTTCTTTCCTGCTGGCTGTTCGCCGCAATGACCTACGCCGCCTCCCCCACCATCCTGCAACGCCCCTACGACCTGGACACCGGCCACGGCGTGCTGCGCGGCACCCTGCTGCTGCCGCAGACCGCCAGCCCGCCGCCGCTGGCACTGCTGGTGGCCGGCTCCGGCCCCACCGACCGCGACGGCAACAACCCCGAGGGCGGCAACAACGCCTACCTGCGGCGCCTGGCCGAGGCCCTGGCCAGCAACGGCATCGCCAGCCTGCGCTACGACAAGCGCGGCATCGCCCGCAGCCGCGACGCCGCGCCGGACGAACGGCAGCTGAGCGTCGACGGCTACGTCGACGACCTGGTGGCCTGGAGCGACCGGCTGGCCGCGGACCCGCGCTTCGGCCCGCAGGTGCTGGTGGGCCACAGCGAGGGCGCGCTGATCGCCAGCCTGGCCGCGCCGCGCAGCAAGGCCGCGGCCCTGGTGCTGATCGCCGGCAGCGGCCGGTCGATCGACAAGGTGCTGCGCGAGCAGCTCTCGGTGCGCCTGCCGCCGCCCCTGCTGGCGAAGGCCGACGCCATCCTCGACCGGTTGCGCGGCGGCCACCAGGTGCCCGAGGTGCCGGCGCAGCTGAACGCGCTGTTCCGCCCCAGCGTGCAGCCCTACCTGATCTCGCTGTTCCGCCACGACCCGGCGCAGGCGCTGGCCCGGGTGCGCCAGCCGACGCTGATCCTGCAGGGCACCAGCGACATCCAGGTCGACGTGGCCGACGCCCAGGCGCTGCAGCGCGCCAGGCCGGACGCCGAGCTGCAGCTGATCGCCGGCATGAACCACGTCCTGCGCATCGTCCCGGCCGACGTGAAGAAGCAGTTGGCGTCCTACAACGACCCCGGGCTGCCGCTGGCTCGCGACCTGGTCCAGCGGCTGGTCGGCTTCATCCTGCGAACCCGCCCGCAGACTCCATCGGCCGAAGGCATGAGCTGAAACGGGCGTCTCAAGAAATCACTGTCGGCGTCGATAATCGCTTAGCCCCTGTATGAAAGTCGTTACTTACACGCTTCCTACAGAAGTTGAGTTGATCCCTGGCCGTCGGCCAGGCCCGAGGAATCCGATGACCGACGCCGACCCGCGCAGCGACGCCGCCGCCCCCGCCGAAACACCGGCCCCGCCCCATCCCTGGGCGGAGCTGGCGCCGGAGCATTTCCGCCTGCTGCGCCTGGCGCCCCTGCCCACCGACCGCAGCACCGGCGCCCGCGCCCTGCGCTTCGTCCAGCTCGGCCGGGTGGAGCGCCACGCCCCGGAGCAGAGCCTGCTGCGCCTGAGCATCCAGTTGCCCGGCCAGGCCCTGCGCAAGGAGCAGAACCTGTTCGAGGTCTGGGCCGACCACCGCAACAAGGAAGTGCGCTTCGGCGCCGACAGCGGCTTCGCCCTGGAGCCGATCAACCGCGGCCTGGGCCGCTTCCTGCTGGCCCAGGGCATCGCCTGGGCGCGGCAGAAGTGGGCGCACTACAAGGTCGAGGGCGGCGTGCTGGGGGTGAAGGACGCGCCCAACGAGGACATCCGCCTGCGCCGCGACCACTTCCTGCGCGCCCAGGGCTTCAACGTGGAGTACGAGGACTCGCGCCTGCTCAAGGCCCGCTACGGCGCCGGGCGGGTGAGCGAGCTGTACGACGACTGGAACAAGGACAAGGTGCAACTGATACCGCTGCTGGATGCCGCGGCCATGCTGGAACAGGCGGACCAGAACCTGGCCAGCCAGGACAACGAAATCCGCAAGCTGCAGCAGCGCATCGAGACCTTCCGCCGCGACGACACCAGCCTGCGCTTCATCATCGCCTGCCTGACGGTGTTCGCGGTGTTCCAGGCCGGGCTGCTGATCTGGATGGCGACGCACTGAGGGCCCGGCGCGGACGGACGGGCACGGCTCGCTCCTACGAAGAGCACGGCCGCGGGAGACTTTTGTAGGATGGGTTGAGCGAAGCGATACCCATCACCACGGCCGCATGGGTTTCGCAAGCTCAACCCATCCTACGAAAAGCACCTCGGCGCAGTCGGCAAGACAGTTGCTCCAACAAGAAAATGCCGTGCCCCGCGGCATACGTAGGGCGAATAACGCTCCGCGTTATCCGCCCTGCTGGCGGAATCGCGGATGAATCCGCTCCTACGCCCTCCGGCAAACACAAGACCCGTAGGATGGCGTTGAGCGAAGCGATACCCATCGCCACGACCGCATGGGTTTCGCAGGAGCCCCCGGTATCGCCCCCTGTAGGAGCGCGCCCTGCGCGCGAAATCGCGGGCAGGGCCCGCGGCGCCTCAGCTCACCCGCGAGCGGAACAGCGCCTGGTGCTCGCGGCACTGCGCCGCCGACAGCAGGAACACCCCGTGCCCGCCGTGGCGGAATTCCAGCCAGGTGAAATCCACCTCCGGGTACAGCGCCTCGACGTGCACCTGGCTGTTGCCCACCTCGACTATCAGGGTGCCCTGCCCGGTCAGGTGGTCGGCGGCCTCGGCGAGCATGCGCCGCACCAGGTCCAGGCCGTCGTGGCCGCAGGCCAGGCCCAGTTCCGGCTCATGCTGGTACTCCGCCGGCATGTCGGCGAAGTCCTCGGCGTCGACGTAGGGCGGGTTGGAGACGATCAGGTCGAAGCGCTGCCCCGGCAGGCCGGCGAAGCCGTCGCCCTGCACGGTGTAGACGCGCTCGCCCAGTTCGTGGCGCTCGATGTTGACGTTGGCCACTTCCAGGGCCTCGAAGGACAGGTCGGCCAGCACCACCTCCGCCTGGAGGAATTCGTAGGCGCAGGCGATGCCGATGCAGCCCGAGCCGGTGCACAGGTCGAGGATGCGCGCCGGCTCCGCTGCCAGCCAGGGCTCGAAGCGCTGCTGGATCAGCTCGGCGATGGGCGAACGCGGCACCAGCACGCGCTCGTCGACCACGAACGGCAGGCCGCAGAACCAGGCCTCGCCCAGCAGATAGGCGGTGGGCACGCGCTCCTCGATGCGCCGGCGCAGCAGTTCGCGCAGGTGTTCGCGCTCGTCGTCCTCGAGGCGGCAATCCAGGTACGCATCGGCCATTTCCCACGGCAGGTGCAGCGCGCCGAGCACCAGCAGGCGGGCGTCGTCCCAGGCGTTGTCGGTGCCATGTCCGAAGTACAGCCCCTCGGCATGGAAGCGGCTGACCGCCCAGCGGATATGGTCTCGAAGGGTCAGCAAACGGGATTCGGTCACGGCGCAGGGTCCTCGCGGCGGGCAAAAAGGCCGGCATTCTAGCCCAAGGCGGCCTGCCGCGGGCGCACACCGGCGTCGAGGGGGTCAATACCACTTTGCGCGGGTTTCGCATAGATTCACAGCGCCCGCGGAACAGACCACAATGGTGGCATACGCATCATAGGAGTTCGTCATGTCTCAACCGCTCAGCATGCTGAAGATCAGCGGACGCGGCTATCCGCCCGCCACCCTCCGCCAGAGCACGCTGCTGATCATCGACGCCCAGGAAGAGTACCGCAGCGGCGTCCTCGCCCTGCCCGGCCTGGAACCGGCGGTCGCGCAGATCCGCCAACTGCTGGATGCCGCGCGCAGCCAGGGCACCCCGATCGTCCACGTGCGCCACCTGGGCATCCACGGCGGCCTGCTCGACCCGCAGGGCCCGCGCGGGCAGTTCCTGCCCGAACTGGCGCCGCTGCCCGGCGAGGTGGTGGTGGAGAAGCGCCTGCCCAACGCCTTCTCCGGCACCGAACTGCACGACCGCCTGCAGCACAACGGCCGGCTGGACATCATCGTCTGCGGCTTCATGACCCATTCGAGCATCAGCACCACCGTGCGCGCGGCCAAGGACTACGGCTACCGCTGCACCCTGGTCACCGCCGCCTGCGCCACCCGCGACATCCCCACCCCGGATGGCGGCGTGCTCTCGGCGCGCGACCTGCACCACGCGGAAATGGCCGCCCTGGGCGACAACTTCGCCGCCGTGGTCGGCGAGGCCCAGGCGCTGATCTGAGCGCCGTCCGTCCCGCTGCGGCGGCAAGCCGCCGCCGCAGCTATTAGGCTGTAAGGCGACACATCCAGCGGGCACGCGCCGGACGGGCGGGCCAGGCATTCCCTGCGGGGGCGGAACCCCCTCCCGCCGACACCGGTCATAGCCTCGTTCAGCAGATGAGGAAGCCGGGATGAAGATGTCCGACAGTTTCGATCCACGCACGCTACGCCCGAAGCGACCGGGCCGCTGGCGCTGGCGTTTCGTGGCCGCCGTGGCCGCGCTGATCGCCGCGTTCGGCGTGCTCGGCGCCCTGGCCGGCGGCGCGGCCTTGCTGCGCCGGCAACCGGCGGCGGGGGTCATGCACATCGAACCGGCGGCCGGCGCGGTACTGCTGGTGATCGGCCTGCTCGCCCTGTGGCTGGGCGTGCTGTTCTGGCGCCTGGCGCGGCGCCGCGCGCGGCGTGGCGACGGCCTCAGCCTGTCGCCGCGGCTGATGAAGAAGCGCGGCTGAGCGGCTTGCCGCAAGGCGCCCGCGATCCGCTAGAATGCCGCCTCTTCGCGGAGGCTCCATGCAAGACGACGATTTTTCCCTGTTCGCCAACGAGATGCGCGGCGTCAAGCGCATCCAGGTGGACCAGGCCGACACCGGCAAGCCCAAGGCCGACCGCCAGCAGGTCAGGCTGCGCCAGCAGAACGCCACGACCAAGGTGGAAAACCAGCGCGTCGACGGGCTGTCCGACCTGTTCGTCATCGACGTCGGCGCCGAGGACGAGCTGTACTGGGCCCGCGACGGCGTGCAGGAAGGCCAGATGCGCAAGCTCAAGGCCGGCCAGATCGGCTTCGAGGGCAGCCTCGACCTGCACGGCATGAACATCGAGAAGGCCCGCGAGCTGCTCTGGGACTTCCTCGCCGAGGCCAGCCGCCTGGAAGTGCGCTGCGTGCGCGTCACCCACGGCAAGGCGGCGCGCACCGACGGTCGCCGGCCGCTGCTCAAGAGCCACGTCAACACCTGGCTGCGCCAGCACCCGCAGGTCCTGGGCTTCACCTCGGCCCTGCCGCGCCACGGCGGCACCGGCTCGCTCTACGTGATGCTGCGCCGCACCATGCTGGAGGGGCGCGACGAGTAATCCGTCGCTCCCGCTGGCGCACCGCGCCCTTGCCAGCACGCCACGCGCGCCCTACCCTGCGCCTCTGCGCTCCACATTGCCAAGCCCTACAGGTAGAACATGTCCCTGGAACAAAACTACTCGCAGATCCTCAGCCAGCTCGGCGAGGACGTCACCCGCGAAGGCCTGCTCGACACGCCCAAGCGCGCCGCCAAGGCCATGCAGTACCTCTGCCGCGGCTACCAGCAGACGCTGGACGAGATCGTCAACGGCGCGCTGTTCAGCTCCGACAACAGCGAAATGGTGCTGGTCAAGGACATCGAGCTGTACTCGCTGTGCGAGCACCACCTGCTGCCCTTCATCGGCAAGGCCCACGTGGCCTACATCCCCAACGGCAAGGTGCTGGGCCTGTCCAAGGTGGCGCGCATCGTCGACATGTACGCCCGCCGCCTGCAGATCCAGGAGAACATGTCGCGGCAGATCGCCGAGGCCGTGCAGCAGGTCACCGGCGCCCTGGGCGTGGCGGTGGTCATCGAGGCCAAGCACATGTGCATGATGATGCGCGGCGTGGAGAAGCAGAATTCCTCCATGGTCACCTCGGTGATGCTCGGCGAGTTCCGCGAGAACGCCGCTACCCGCAGCGAGTTCCTCAGCCTGATTCGCTGAGGTCGTTCGCGGGGATGAAAAACCGGCCTGCAGGGCCGGTTTTTTCTTGCCTGTAAGACGGAGTCCGCTCCTACGGGGGAATACCGTGCCTCATGGTGGATTGTAGGAGCGAGCTTGCTCGCGAACAGTGGTTACCGGTGACGTAGGTGTTGGGTTAAGAGCGCCCTCTCCCCAACCCTCTCCCTGAAGGGAGAGGGGGCTGTCCTGAGCTGCTTGTCAGTCAGGCGCCATCCTCCTACCCCCCGTCATTCCCGCGAACGCGGGCACCCAGAGACTTCCTGCTTGGGTGTGACGCGCCGCACCGAGTGTTCGGAGGTTTCTGGTTTCGCCCCCTCGGGCGAGTCCCTTTTGTCAATCGGTGGAAGGCCACCCCCGCAAAAAGGAACCAAAAAGGCTTGCCCCGACATACGGGCCCGATGGAGCCGGGCTACCCTCGCGAATTCCCCCGCCACGGAGGCCCGCCCCGAGGGTACGTCCCTGTAGCCCATCGGGGCTCTCGCGACATCCATGTCGCATGACCTCCTGAGCGCCGGTTTCGTTCGGCCTTCTGAAGGGGCATTCCGGAGTGCGCGGATGTTTCTCTGGAAGTCTCAAGAGCAAAAGCCAGAGCGAATGCGCTTTGGCTTTTCGTAGGAGCGAGCTTGCTCGCGAACCGCTCGTCACTGGATTCCCGCGTTCGCGGAAATGACGGGGATGGTTGGGCGTTTCAGGATGACTCAGGATTCCCCCCTCACTCAGGACAAGCCCCCTCTCCCGCTTGCGGGAGAGGGTTGGGGAGAGGGCGCTCTTGAACCCAACACCACAGCCCCCAGCAAACCCCGTTCGCGAGCTTGCTCGCTCCTACGAACAGCCCTCAGGGCTTTTCAGCCCCCCGCCGTGTAGTACCCCACCGCCACCAGGTAATGCCCGCTCTTGCGCAGCAGGGCGTGCTTGTTCTCCACCTTGCCGGTCACCGGGTTGCGCCACTGGTAGTCGAACTGCCCTTCGCCCTTGCTCTTGGCCAGCGCCAGCATGGCCTGGCCGATGGCGTTGCCGGCCGGGTCCTTGAGGCTGGCGAAGTCGGTGCCGACCATCCGCGTGTTGTAGCCGTGGGCGACGAACTTGCCGGTGTCCATGTCGACCACGAAGGCGTAGAGGTCATCCTCGATGAAGGCCTTGTCGAGGTCGTTGATGCGCTTGAAGGTCGCTTCCGGCGCGCCCTCCACCGCCTTCGCCGTCTTCTCCAGCATGGCCTCGGCCTGGCGGGCGTCGGCGCGCGGGATGTAGTAGCCCACCGCCAGGAAGCGGTCGCCTATGCGCTGGTAGTAGGTGTGCTTGCGCTCGACGCGGCCGTCGGCCCAGTTCTTCCAGCGGTACTCGGTTTCCTGCACCTTGCCGTTCTCCGGGGCCTTGAGGGCCTTGGCGAACTGCTTGCGCATGTTCGGGTCGAGCAGTTGCGAGACGTCGCGGCCGATCAGCACCACCGAGGGGCCGCCGCTGGCCAGCATCACGCCCTTGCTGTCGACGACGTAGACGTACAGCTCGTTGTCGATGAACTCGCCCTGGCGGCTGAACGCGGCGAAGGCCTTGTCGCCCTCCTGGCGGTAGTAGGCCACGGCCTTCTCCAGCAACTGCCGGGCCCGCTGGGCCTGGGCGGCGTCGGCCGCGGTGCTGGTGGCGGCCGGCAGGTGCAGCGGGGCCAGGCAGGCGAGGCAGAACAGCAGCGCACTGAACAGGCGTTTCATGCAGGGTCCTCCATGTCGTCCCTTCTTGTTCTGGACTGAGCATAGATGGCCGCCGCGGTTTCGCCCGCCGGCGTCAGCCGAAGAAGCGCTTCATCGAGCGCGACAGCCAGCCGCCGTGGCTCTGGTCGTGGGTCAGCTCGTGCATGCTGGCCTTGACCGACTCCACGTAGTTGGCGTCGTCGTTGCGGATGTGGGTGAACAGCCAGCGCCCGAGCAACCCCTTGAGTTCCTCGGCGACGTCCTCGCCGGCGGCGAAGCGCAGGCGGTAGTCGGATACGCGCTTGATGAAGAGTTCGTGGACCTTCTTGTGGGCGCGGGTGAACTGGTAGCCGGAGTCTTCCAGCAGGGTTTCCTCGAAGGCGAAGTGCGACTGGGTGTAGTCCACCAGTTCCTCGATCACCTCGCCGACCCGTGCCTTGTCCAGGGTGCCCTGGGCCTCGTGCAGTTGGTTGATCATCTCGACGATTCGCTTGTGCTGGTTGTCGATCACCTGGATGCCGGTGTTCAGGTCATCCTGCCAGACCAGATAGGCCATTTTTCCCTCCCCCACCGGTCGCCGGCATTCCTGCCGCCGCGGCCCGGCTACTGCTCTATTGTTGGCTGGGTCCAGGGTAGGGAGGCGAAACGGCGCGCGCCATGATGCCCGTCAATGGGGAGGCCCTTAAACTGCGAGCCAGAGCGCACGAATACGAAAAAGCCCGCGCGATGGCGGGCTTCTTCTGACACCTCGGGCCCCTCAGTCGAGCATGCCGACGTGCCGCGGGTGCGCCGCGACGCGCGCCATCCAGGCGTTGATCGCCGGGTAGCCGGAGAGGTCGAAACCGCCCTGGTGCGCCACGTGGGTGTAGGCGTACAGGGTGATGTCGGCGATGGAGTAGCTGTCGCCCACCAGGTAGGGCGTGCGCGCCAGCTGCTGCTCCATCACGTCCAGGGCCTTGTAGCCGCCCTTGAGGCAGTCCTCGTACTCGGCGCGGCGCTCGTCCGGCATCTTCAGGTAGAACTGGATGAAACGCGCCACCGCCACGTAGGGCTCGTGGCTGTACTGCTCGAAGAACTGCCACTGCAGCACCTGGGTGCGCAGGCGCGGCTCCTTCGGCAGCAGCTCGCTACCGTCGGCGAGGAAGTTGAGGATGGCGTTGGACTCCCACAGGCAGCTGCCGTCCTCCAGTTCCAGCACCGGCACCTTGCCGTTGGGGTTCTTGGCCAGGAATCCGGGGGTCTGCGTCTCGCCCTTGAGGATGTCGACGTCCTGCCACTGGTACGGCAGGCCCAGCAGGTGCAGGACCAGCTTGACCTTGTAGCAGTTGCCGGACAACCGGTCGCCGTAGACGGTGTACATGTCGCCTCCTCAGGCAGGTTGGGCCGCTTGCGCTTCGCGGATCACCGCAGCCAGGCGGCGCAGGCCTTCGCCCAGGCGCTCCGGCGCCACGTGGCTGAAGTTCAGGCGCAGGTGGCCGGGGTTGGCGTCGGGGTCGGTGAAGAAGGGTTCGCCGGGCATGAAGGCCACGTTCTGCTGCAGGGCCTTGTCCAGCAGGCCGCGGGTGTCCAGCGGCTGCTTCAGGGTCAGCCAGAAGAACAGCCCGCCCTGGGGCACGTTCCACTCGGCCAGGTCGGCGAAGTGTTCTTCCAGCTGGGCCTGCATGGCGTCGCGGCGGATGCGGTAGAAGTCGCGCAGCTCGGCCAGGTGGCCACGGTAGGCCTCGGTGCCGAACCACTGCAGGGCCTGCCACTGGCCGATGCGGTTGGTGTGCAGGTCGGCCGACTGCTTCAGGCGCAGCAGGTGCGGGAACAGGTCCGGGGTGGCGATCAGGAAGCCCACGCGCAGGCCCGGCAGCAGGGTCTTGGAGACGGTGCCGGTGTAGATCCAGCTGGCCTTCTTCAGGCGGCTGACCAGCGGGGTGGCGCTGCCGGCGTCGAACACCAGCTCGCGGTAGGGTTCGTCTTCGATCAGGGTCACGCCGAACTCGTCGAGCAGCGCCGCCACTTCGTCTCGGCGTTCTTCGCTGTAGCGCACGCCGGACGGATTCTGGAAGGTCGGGATGAGGTAGGCGAAGGCCGGCTTGTGGCGCTCCAGGCGCTGGCGCAGGGCGGCCACGTCAGGCCCCTCGGCGCCCAGCGGCACGGTCACGCAGTCGGCGCCGAACAGTTGGAAGGCCTGCAGCGCGGCCAGGTAGGTCGGCGCCTCGAGCAACACCTCGGTGCCCGGATCGATGAACAGCTTGCTGGCAAGGTCGAGGGTCTGCTGCGAACCGCTGACGATCAGCACCTGGCTGGCATCGCAGGGCACGCCCAGGGCCCGCGCTTCGGCGGCGATGGCCTCGCGCAGGGCCGGCTCGCCCTCGCTCATGCCGTACTGGCCCATGCTGGCCGGCATGTCCGCCCATTCCACCTTGGGCAGCATGGGTTCGGCCGGCAGGCCGCCGGCGAAGGACATCACCTCCGGACGTTGCGCCGCAGCGAGGATTTCACGGATCAGGGAGCTTTTCAGGCGGGCGATACGTTCGGAGAAGGCCATGGGGTCACCGGTAGCGGAGGCAGGAGCAAATGGGTCAAACTGATTGACCGAAGCTACGACGGCCGAACGGATACGTCAATATGCCTGACCTTCTGCCCTCCGACACCTGGTCGGAAGCCATGCAAGCCTTTTACTTCAGCTACCGGGCGTTCACCGCCAAGCCGGACGAGATCCTCGCCCGCCGCGGCCTGGGCCGGGTGCACCACCGCATCCTGTTCTTCGTCGCGCGCCAGAGCGGGTTGAGCGTGAAGGAACTGCTGGCCACCCTGGGCGTAAGCAAGCAGGCGCTGAACATGCCGCTGCGGCAACTGCAGGAGATGCAGCTGATCCGCAGCGAGGCCTCGCCGGCCGACAAGCGCAAGCGCCTGCTCAGCCTCACCGCCGAGGGCGCCAAGCTGGAACGGGCCCTGCGCAACGAGCAGGCGCGCCTGCTGCAGCGCGCCTTCGCCCAGGCCGGCGAAGAGGCGGTGCACGGCTGGCTGGCGGTCAACCAGGCCCTGGCGCAGCCGCTTCAGGAAACCTGAGCGCCGCCCTCCAGCTCCCGTGCGCCGCGCAGGAACATCAGCGCCAGCGGCAGCAGCGCCGCGGCGGCCAGGACGGTGCCGGGGATGAACAGCAGGATGCTGGCCATGCACACGCCCGAGAGCACGTCGAGCCAGCCCAGCACCTTCACCGAGGGGTACGGCAGGCCGATCTTCAGCACCCGCACGCCATACCACAGGCCCACCAGGCCGCTGGGCAGGAACAGCGCCATGAAGCCGGCCAGGGCGGCGTTGGGCGTGCCGTCGAGCTGGGCGTCGAAGATCACCGCGTAGGCCTGGATCACCAGCGCCAGGCCGATGGACAGCCACAGCGGCCAGGCCATGCCGCGGGCGCCGAAGCGCTCGACCAGGAACTGCGTGGCGCGCCAGCTGAGGTAGCAGCCGAGCAGCGTGCAGAGCACGCCCAGCCACAGGCTGTAGCTGTCCAGGGCGTCGCCGCGCCCCGTGCCGCCGAGGAACGACAGGCCGAACAGCACGCTCTGCGCCAGCAACAGCGCCAGGCTCAGCCAGGCCAGCAGGCGCAGGTGGCCGGGGCTCCAGCGGCCGCCGGCGAGGCTGGCCGGGGTGCGCGCCTCGATCAGCTCGACCTTGGGCGCGGCATAGGGGTTGTGGTCCATGGCGGGACTCCACGACTGCGACCTGCCCACCATATCCACAGCACGCCGGGCGCGCCACTGTACGGCCCGATCCGCCCCTGGCTGTTACGCGACAGCCCACGGAGCCGGGGTTAGGCTGCGGAAAAACCACAAGACGCGTGCCGCCATGCCCCTCGAACTCCTGGCCGCCTTCATCGGCTTCGCCTTCGTCACCTCCATCACGCCCGGGCCGAACAACATGATGCTGCTGGCCTCCGGGGTGAACTTCGGCGTGCGCCGCACCATCCCGCACATGCTCGGCATCAGCATCGGCTTCCTGCTGCTGGTGGTCGCCGTGGGCCTGGGGCTGGACCAGCTGTTCCACGCCTTCCCCTTCACCTACCAGGCGCTGCGCTACCTGGGCGCGGCCTACCTGCTGTACCTGGCCTGGGGCATCGCCCGCGCCGGCGCGCCGCAGGCCAACGGGCGCGGCAGCGGCAAGCCGTTCAGCTTCCTGCAGGCGGCGGCCTTCCAGTGGGTCAACCCCAAGGCCTGGATCATGGCCATCGGCGCCATCACCACCTATACCCCGCAGCAGGGCTTCGTCGGCAACGTGCTGCTGATCGCGGTGCTGTTCGCCGTGGTCAACCTGCCCAGCGTCGGCGTCTGGACGGTGCTCGGCAGTTGCCTGCGGCACTGGCTGGAACAGCCGGCGCGGCGCCGCGTGTTCAATATCGGCATGGCCCTGCTGCTGGTAGCCTCCCTCTACCCCCTGTTCGTGGACATCGCCCCCGCATGACCGATTCGACCAGCGCGCGCCTGCGCCCCTTCGCCGACTCCTCCCCCGCCGCCGTGGTGGCCGGCTTCGTCGCCATGCTCACCGGCTACACCAGCTCGCTGGTGCTGATGTTCCAGGCCGGCCAGGCCGCCGGGCTGAGCAACGCGCAGATTTCCTCGTGGATCTGGGCGCTGTCCATCGGCATGGCGCTGACCACCATCGGCCTGACCCTGCGCTACCGCACGCCCATCGTCATCGCCTGGTCCACCCCCGGCGCCGCGCTGCTGATCAGCAGCCTGCCGGGCGTGCCCTACTCGGAAGCCATCGGCGCCTTCATCGTCTGTGCCGCGCTGATCACCCTGTGCGGCGTCACCGGCAGCTTTGACCGCCTGATGCGCCAGGTGCCCGGTTCGCTGGCCGCGGCGCTGCTGGCCGGGGTGTTGTTCCGCATCTGCATCGAAATCTGCCGCGCCGCCGAGCAGCAGACGCTGCTGGTGGCGGCGATGTTCCTCAGCTACCTGCTGGCCAAGCGCCTGTCGCCGCGCTACGCGGTGTTCGTCGCGCTGCTGGTGGGCGTGGCCCTGGCCGGCGCCCTGGGCCTGCTGAACTTCAGCCACTTCCAGCTGGAGCTGGCGAAACCGGTGTGGACCACGCCGAGCTTCTCCCTGGCCGCCACCATCAGCATCGGCATCCCGCTGTTCATCGTCGCCATGGCTTCGCAGAACATGCCGGGCCTGGCCGTGCTGCGCGCCGACGGCTACCAGGTGCCGGCCTCGCCGCTGATCTCCAGCACCGGCATCGCCTCGCTGCTGCTGGCGCCGTTCGGCTCCCACGGCATCAACCTGGCGGCCATCAGCGCGGCCATCTGCACCGGCCCGGAAGCCCACGAGAACCCGCACAAGCGCTACACCGCGGCGCTCTGGTGCGGGGTCTTCTACGGCGTGGCGGGCATCTTCGGCGCCACCCTGGCGGCGCTGTTCGCCGCGCTGCCCAAGGCGCTGGTGCTGTCCATCGCCGCCCTGGCGCTGCTCGGCTCCATCACCAACGGCCTGAGCAACGCCATGGCCGAGGCCCGCCAGCGTGAGGCGGCCATGGTTACGTTCCTGGTGACTGCTTCGGGTTTCACGCTGTTTTCCGTGGGCTCGGCCTTCTGGGGGCTGGTGGCGGGGTTGGTGACGCAGTTGGTGTTGAATTGGCGTCGGGCGATTTGATGAGGAAGGTTCAGGGGTTGGGCGAGAGCCCCTCTCCCCAGCCCTCTCCCTGAAGGGAGAGGGGGCTTGTCCGTGCCGAGAGGAGGAATGGTTTCAGCCGGAAACCTTCGGTGTTGCCGGCTGACTCCGAAATACCCAAGCGCTCCGAACGGTCCCCTCTCCCTTCAGGGCGGGGCGCGCAGCCGAGGGTTAGGGAGAGGGAACGGAGCCAACCCCAGACGCCGAAGTCCCTGCCGGCCAAAACAGGCTGCTGCTGTAACAGAATGCAAAACACTGGGAGGGCACCGGTCGCCTGCGCTGTTCCAGGTCAAGCCCGGCGGACGCCCGCCTGTCCATGCTGTAGCTCATCCCTGCCCCATCCGACAGGAGCCTTGCATGAGCCGACGCCGCGTTTCCCACTCCGACGCCAGCGCCACGCCCTGGCACAGCCTCGCCGGCGACGAGGTCCAGGCCCGCCTGCGCAGCGGCCCCGGCGGCCTCGACGAGGCCGAGGTGCAAAGCCGCCGCCAGCAGTACGGCGAGAACCGCCTGGCGCCGCCGCGCCGGCGCGGTCCGCTGCTGCGCCTGCTGCTGCAGTTCCACAACATCCTGCTCTACGTGATGCTCGCCGCCGCGCTCGTCACCGCGCTGCTCGGCCACTGGGTGGACACCGCGGTGCTGCTGGGCGCGGTGCTGATCAACGCGGTGATCGGCTTCATCCAGGAAGGCAAGGCCGAATCGGCGCTGGACGCCATCCGCGGCATGCTCTCCTCCACCGCCACCGTGGTGCGCCAGGGCAAGCGCCAGCAGATCGACGCCGCCGCCCTGGTCCCCGGCGACCTGGTGCTGCTGGCCTCCGGCGACCGCGTGCCGGCCGACCTGCGTCTGCTCGGCGGCAAGGAACTGCGCGTCGACGAGGCGGCGCTGACCGGCGAATCCCTGCCGGTGGAGAAGAACGCCCAGGCGGTGGCCGCCGACGCGCCCCTGGGCGACCGCTACGGCATGGCCTACTCCGGCACCCTGGTGGTCTACGGCCAGGCCCGCGGCCTGGTGGTGGGCACCGGGGCGGACACCGAGCTGGGGCGCATCAACCAGATGCTCAGCAGCGTGGAGAACCTGACCACCCCGCTGCTGCGGCAGATCGACCGTTTCGGCCGCATCCTGGCCATGGTCATCCTCGGCATCGGCGCCCTGGTGTTCCTGCTCGGCACCCTGTGGCTGGGCGAGACGCCGGAGCAGATGTTCATGATGGTGGTGGCCCTGGTGGCCTCGGCCATCCCCGAGGGGCTGCCGGCGATCATGACCGTGACCCTCGCCCTGGGCGTGCAGCGCATGGCCCGCCAGCGCGCCATCGTGCGGCGCCTGCCGGCGGTGGAGACGCTGGGCTCGGTGACGGTGATCTGCTCGGACAAGACCGGCACCCTGACCTGCAACGAGATGACCGTGCAGCGCCTGGTCTGCGCCGAGCGGGTGTATGAGGTGGAAGGCGTCGGCTACGTCCCCGAGGGCGGCTTCAGCGTCGACGGCCGCGCCGTGCAGCCGGACGCGCAACCGGCGCTGCTGCAGGCGATCCGCGCCGGGGTGCTGTGCAACGACGCCCAGCTGCGCGAGGACGGCGGCCAGTGGAGCATCGAGGGCGACCCCACCGAAGGCGCGCTGCTGGTGCTCGGCGCCAAGGCCGGGCTGCCCCAGGAAACCTGCGCCCGGGACTGGCCGCGGCTGGACAGCATTCCCTTCGAGTCGCAGCACCGCTTCATGGCCAGCAGCCACCAGGACGCCGAAGGCCGCCCGTGGATACTGGTCAAGGGCGCGCCGGAGCGCATCCTCGAAATGTGCTCGACGCAGCTCACCGATGCCGGCGTGGCGCCGCTGGACCCGGACTACTGGCGGCGCATGGCCACCGACACCGCCGCCCGCGGCCTGCGCCTGCTGGCCCTGGCCGCACGGCAGGCGGCGCCGCAGGGCGCGCAACTGGGTTTCGACGACGTCGCAGAGGGCTTCACCCTGCTGGCCCTGGTGGGCCTGATCGACCCGCCGCGGGCCGAGGCCATCGCCGCCGTGGCGCACTGCCAGCAGGCCGGCATCCGCGTCAAGATGATCACCGGCGACCATGCCGAGACCGCCCGCGCCATCGGCGCGCGGCTGGGCATCGGCGTCGGCCGCCCGGCGGTGACCGGCGCCGAGGTGGCACTGATGGATGACGCCGAACTGCGCCGCGTGGCCCTGGAGGTGGACGTGTTCGCCCGCGCCAGCCCCGAGCACAAGCTGCGCCTGGTGCAGGCCCTGCAGGAGGACGGCCAGGTGGTGGCGATGACCGGCGACGGCGTCAACGACGCCCCGGCGCTCAAGCGCGCCGAGGTCGGCGTGGCCATGGGCCGCAAGGGCACCGAGGCGGCGCGCGAGGCCGCCGACGTGGTGCTGGCCGACGACAACTTCGCCAGCATCGCCAGCGCCGTGCGCGAGGGCCGCGCGGTCTACGACAACCTGAAGAAATTCATCCTGTTCATGCTGCCGACCAACGGCGGCGAAGCGCTGGTGGTGATCGCCGCGCTGTTCCTCGGCCTGGGCCTGCCGTTGACGCCGGCGCAAGTGCTATGGATCAACATGGTCACCTCCAGCACCCTGGGCCTGGCCCTGGCCTTCGAGCCGGCCGAGCGCGACATCATGCGCCGCAGCCCGCGGCCGCCGGGCAACGCCCTGCTCTCCGGGTTCTTCGTCTGGCGCGTGCTGATGGTGGCGCTGCTGATGATGCTCGGCGCCTTCGGCCTGTTCCTCTGGGAGCTGCAGCGCGGCACCGGCATCGAGTCGGCGCGGACCATGGCGGTCAACGCGGTGGTGATCGGGGAGATGTTCTACCTGATCAACAGCCGCTCGATCTTCGCCTCGGTGCTCAACCGCGAGGGCCTGTTCGGCAACCGCTGGGTGCTGCTGGCCATCGCCGCGTGCATCCCGCTGCAGCTGGCCTTCACCTATGCGCCCTGGATGCAGGACATCTTCGGCTCCAGGGGCCTGAGCCCGGCCGAATGGCTACGGGCGCTGGGCGCCGGGCTGCTGGTGTTCCTCGGCGCCGAGCTGGAGAAGTGGGTGATCCGCCGCAGCGGCCTGGCGCAGCGCCTGGCCAGGCACTGAGCCTCAGAGCGCGGTGTGCCCGCCATCCACCGGCAGCGCGATGCCGGTGGTGAAGCCGGCGTTATCGCTGCACAGGTAGAGCACCGCCGCGGCGATCTCCTCGACCTGGCCGACGCGGCCCACCGGGTGCATGGCGGCGGCGAACTCGGCCTTCTTCGGGTCGGCCTCGTAGGCGCGGCGGAACATGTCGGTGTCGATCACCGCCGGGCACACGGCGTTGATGCGCACCTTCTTCTTCGCGTATTCCACCGCCGCCGACTTGGTCAGGCCGATCACCGCGTGCTTGGAGGCGGCGTAGATGCTCATCTTCGGCGCCGCGCCCAGGCCGGCCACCGAGGCGGTATTGACGATGGCGCCGCCGCCCTGGGCGAGCATCACCGGGATCTGGTGCTTCATGCACAGCCAGACGCCCTTGACGTTCACCCCCATGATGGCGTCGAACTCGCTTTCCTTGCCCTCGGCCAGCCGGCCCTGCTCGATCTCGATGCCGGCGTTGTTGAAGGCGTAGTCCAGGCGGCCGTAGGCCTCCACCGTGGCGGCGACCAGCGCCTGGACCTCGGCGTCGCGGGTCACGTCGCAGCGGATGAAGCGCGCATCGCCGCCGGCGGCGCGGATCAGCTCGACAGTGGCTTCGCCGCCAGCTGCGTCGACGTCGGAAACCACCACCTTGATGCCCTCGCGGGCGAAGGCCTGGGCGGTGGCGCGGCCGATGCCGGCGGCGGCGCCGGTGACCAGGGCGACCTGGCCGGAAAGCAGCTGACTCATGGACTGTCCTCGAACGGATGGAGAATCGTCCGAGTCTAGCCGGCGCCCGCCGCGGGCAAAGCATTATCAGGCCGCTGTAGCTCGTACTATCCGTGCGAGTGATGAATACCTCGCGTCTGGATCATTTACATGGATAACCGGGCATTCTCGTGGTCGGCGGCAGCTTGCCGACGCCGCCGCCGCGGACTATCCCTAGGTTTTCCCCTCCCCGAGGCCACTGCCATGACCGCCCCGCTCAACCGCCAGTTCGTGCTCGCCCAGCGCCCCCAGGGCGCCATCGACCAGGACACCTTCCGCTACCAGGAAACCCCGCTCGGCGAGCCCGGCCCGGGCCAGGTGCTGGTGCGCAACCTGTACCTGTCGCTGGACCCGGCCATGCGCGGCTGGCTCAACGACGCCAAGTCCTACATTCCGCCGGTGGGCATAGGCGAGGTGATGCGCGCCCTTGGCGTGGGCCAGGTGGTGGCCTCGAACAACCCTGCCTTCGTCGTCGGCGACCACGTCAACGGCGCCCTCGGCGTGCAGGACTACTTCCTCGGCGAGCCCAGGGGCTTCTACAAGGTCGACGCGAACCGCGCGCCGCTGCCGCTGTACCTCTCGGCCCTGGGCATGACCGGCATGACCGCCTACTTCGGCCTGCTCGACGTCGGCCTGCCCAAGGCCGGCGAGACCGTGGTGGTTTCCGCCGCGGCCGGCGCGGTGGGCAGCGTGGTCGGGCAGATCGCCAAGATCAAGGGCTGCAACGTGATCGGCATCGCCGGCGGCGAGGACAAGTGCCGCTACCTGGTGCAGGAACTGGGCTTCGACGGCGCCGTCGACTACAAGAACGAAGACCTCGCCCTGGGCCTGAAACGCTGCTGCCCCAACGGCATCGACGTGTTCTTCGATAACGTCGGCGGCGACATCCTCGACGCCTGCCTGGCGCGCCTGGCGCCCAAGGCGCGCATCGTGATCTGCGGCGCCATCAGCCAGTACAACAACAGGCAGGCGGTGAAGGGCCCGGCCAACTACCTGTCGCTGCTGGTCAACCGCGCGCGCATGGAAGGCATGGTGGTGATGGACTACGCCAGCCGCTTCCCCGAGGCCATGCGCGAGATGGCCGGCTGGCTGGCCGAGGGCAAGCTGAAATCGAAGGAAGACATAGTCGAAGGCCTGCAGACCTTCCCGCAGACGGTACTCAAGCTGTTCAGCGGGGAGAACTTCGGCAAGCTCATCCTCAAGCTCTGAAGGCTTTGCGACACCCTGCAGGAGCGCCCCCTGGGCGCGAATCGCGGGCAGGGCCCGCTCCTACAGGTGCAGGAGAGCCGCTGACGTAGGATGGGTTGAGCGAAGCGATACCCATCGCCAGCACCGCATGGGTTTCGCAAACTCAACCCATCCTACGAAAAGCATCCCGGCACCGTCCTCCTACTGCCCTCTCGAAATCCTTCGTCTTCCTACGCCGGGCACTGACGCCGGGCAAGCCGCGGCCCTACACTGTGGCTAAGCTTCAGCCCCGACGCTTCACGGAAGACACCCATGCCCCTCACCCACTGGCTGCCCGGCCTGGACAACCTGCTGCACTACCGCTCCGCCTGGCTGCGCCCGGACGTCGTCGCCGGCCTGTCGGTGGCGGCCATCCAGATTCCCACCGCCATCGCCTATGCCCAGATCATCGGCTTCCCGGCCCAGGTCGGGCTCTATGCCTGCATCCTGCCGATGCTGATCTACGCCCTGGTCGGCAGCTCGAAACAACTGATGGTCGGCCCCGACGCCGCCACCGCGGCCATGGTCGCGGCGGCCATCACCCCGCTGGCGGCGGGCGATCCGCAGCGCCTGCTGCAACTGTCGATGATAGTCGCGGTGATGGTCGGCCTGCTGTCCATCGTCGGCGGTCTGGTGCGCGCCGGCTTCATCGCCAGCTTCCTGTCGCGGCCGACCCTGGTGGGCTACCTCAACGGCATCGGCCTGAGCCTGATCGCCGGCCAGTTGGGCAAGCTGCTGGGCTACCACACCGAGACCAGCGGCTTCCTCGCCGGCCTGCTGGCGCTGCTGCGCAACCTCGGCAGCACGCACTGGCCGACCCTCGCCCTGGGCGCGGCCACCCTGCTGCTGATGGTCCTGCTGCCGCGGCGCTACCCGAAGATTCCCGGCGCCCTGGTCGGCGTGCTGTTCGCCACCCTGGCCAGCGTGGCGCTGGGCCTGGACCGCTACGGCGTCGCCCTGCTCGGCGCGGTGCCCCAGGGCCTGCCGGAGCTGAGCTGGCCGCGCACCAGCGTGCAGGAGATGGGCAACCTGTTCCGCGACGCCCTGGGCATCACCATCGTCAGCTTCTGCAGCGCCATGCTCACCGCCCGCAGCTTCGCCGCGCGCCACGGCTACAGCATCGACGCCAGCCGCGAGATGGTCGCCCTGGGCGTGGCCAACATCGGCGCCGGGGTGTCCCAGGGCTTCGTCATCAGCGGCGCCGACTCGCGCACTGCGGTCAACGACATGGTCGGCGGCCAGACGCAGATGGTCGGCATAGTCGCCGCCCTGGTCATCGGCCTGGCGCTGGTGCTGTTCAGCGCGCCGCTGGGCTGGATTCCCATGCCGGCCCTGGGCGCGGTGCTGCTGATGGCCGGCTGGGGGCTGATCGACTTCAGCGCGCTGAAGGGCTTCTGGCGCCTGTCGCGCTTCGAGTTCGGCCTGTGCCTGCTGACCACCGTCGGGGTGCTCAGCGTCGGCGTGCTGCCGGGCATCTTCGTGGCCATCGTCATCGCCCTGCTGCGCCTGCTGTACCTGACCTACAAGCCGAGCGACGCGGTGCTCGGCTGGGTCCACGGCATCGACGGCCAGGTCGAGCTGAGCCGCTACCCGCAGGCGCACACCCTGCCGGGCCTGGTGATCTACCGTTTCGACGCGCCGTTGCTGTTCTTCAACGCCGACTACTTCAAGCAGCGCCTGCTGCAGGTGGTGGCGCAGACCAAGGCGCCGCGCGCCGTGCTGCTCAACGCCGAGGGCGTGCTGAACCTGGACGTCAGCGGCCTGACGGTGCTGCGCGAGGTGCAGCAGACCCTGGCGGCGCAGGACGTGCACCTGTCCCTGGCGCGGGTGCCGCGGGAAACCCTGGCGATGCTGGAGCGCTCCGGCCAGCTGGGCGAGCTGAAGCCGCCGCTGGTGTTCAGCTCGGTGCGCGCGGGGGTGAACGCCTACCGGCGCTGGTACAAGCGCCAGCAGGAGGCCGCCGCAAGCGCAACTGTTCTTGCCCTGGGCAGGCCTGCGGCCCCCTCACCCTAACCCTCTCCCGGAGGGAGAGGGGACCGTTCGGAGTACATGGGTGTTTCGGCGTTAGCCGGCTAGCACAGGGACTGCCGGCTGAAACCGGGCCGTCTCTCGGCACCGACTAGCCCCCTCTCCCTCCGGGAGAGGGCTGGGGTGAGGGGAAAGCCCGAACGCAGATGTCATTCCCCTGCAGGAGCGCGCCCTGCGCGCAAATCGAGTCCGCTCCTACAGGAGCTCGGTGCTGCCTACAGGCGGAACTGCCCCACCATCCCCTGCAGGTCGCGGCTGAGCTGGGCCAGCTCGACGCTGGAGGAGGCCGTGGACTCCATCGCCTGGGCCGATTCGTCGGCGATGCCGCGGATGCTGGTGACGCTGCGGTTGATCTCCTCGGCCACCGCGCTCTGCTGCTCGGAGGCCGCGGCGATCTGCTGGTTCATCTGGTGGATCACCGCCACCGCCGCGGCGATCTCGCCCAGCGCGGTCTCGGTCTGCTCGGCGTCGCCGACGCTCTTCTCCACCAGTTGATGGCTGTGCTGCATGTGCTGCACCGAGGCCTGGGCGCCGTTCTGCAGCGCGCCGATCAGCTTTTCGATCTCCGCCGTCGACTGCTGGGTGCGCCGCGCCAGGGCGCGCACCTCGTCGGCCACCACGGCGAAGCCCCTGCCCTGCTCGCCGGCCCGGGCCGCCTCGATGGCGGCGTTGAGCGCCAGCAGGTTGGTCTGCTCGGCCACCGCCTTGATCACGTCGAGCACGCTGCCGATGTTCTGGCTCTCGCGGCCCAGGTCGTGGATGCTGGCGGAGGCCTCGCGCACCGCCTCGGCCAGCTCGGAAATGCGCCCGAGGGTGCGCCGCACTACCTGCTGGCCGCTGGCCACGGTGCCGTCGGCCTGCTCTGCGGAGTGCGCCGCGGCCTCGGCGTTGCGCGCCACCTCGTGGACGGTGGCGGCCATCTGGTTCATCGCCGTGGCCACCTGGTCGGTCTCGGCCTTCTGGCTGTTGACGCCGCTCTGGGTGCGCTCGGTGACGCCGGACAGCGCCTGCGCCGAGGAGGTGATGCGGCCGACGCCTTCATGCAGGCGGCTGACGATGCCGCGTAGGCTCTGCGCCATGGCGTCCACCGCGGCCATCAGTTGGCCCACCTCGTCCTTGCGCTCGACGCGGATGGTCTGGCTCAGGTCGCCCTCGGCGATGCGGCTGGCCATGCCGATCACCTGGCGCAACGGGCGCACGATCAGCAGGCTGATCAGCAGCGCGGCCAGGGTACCGACCAGCAGCGCCAGCGCCGCCGAACCGAGCATGGCGCCCACGCTGCTGTGCAACACGCTGACCATGGCCGCCTGTTGCGCGGCGTAGGAGGCATCCACCTGCTGCATCATTTCTTCGGCGCGCTGCGACATCTCGCGGTGCGCCTGCTGTTCCTTGGCCAGGCCGGCGGAGTAGTCGCCGAGGTTGTTGCCGAAGCCGTCGATGTTGGTGGCCACGTCCTTGATCACCGAGACGTAGGCCGGGTCGGTGATTGCAGTCTGCAGTTGCTTCGACAGCTCCAGGGCCTCGTCGGCGGACTTGATGCGCGCATCGCCCGCGGCCTCGCCGTCCTTCTGGTCCAGGCGCGCGCGGGCCTCGTTCAGGCCCTGCAGCACCAGGCGGTAGAGCTGGCCGACCTGGGCCGCCTGCTTGAGCAGTTCCTCGCCGTTCTGGCCCTGGCTCTGCTTGAGTTCGTAGGCGCCGTCGTCGGCCAGGCTGGACTGCAGGATATCCAGGCTGTTGGAGGCGCTGGATACCGACCAGTTGGCGGCCTCCAGGGCCAGGTGGCGGCTCTTGCTGGCCTGCTCGAAGCGGTCGAAGGAGGCCAGGTAGCCGGCCATGGCCTGGGCCACGCGCTCCATGGCCCCGGCCTGGCCGGGGTGCGCCTTGAGCTGCTCGACGTGCCCGGCGAGGAGCTTGGCGCGCTGGCGCAGCTGCTCGGCGGCCTTGGGGCTGGCGTCACGGACGAAGTCCTTCTCGCTCTGGCGCATCTCCAGGACTTCGCGGTTGACCGCGCTCATGGCGTCCAGCAGGGCGAAGCGCTGCTCGATGGAGCGCAGCGCGCCGACGCCGATCCCGGCCACCAGCGCCGTCAGCAGCAATACCAGGCCGAAGCCCAGCGCCAGTTTCTTCGCCGTGCCCAGATTGGCCAACCGCCGTTGCACGAACGCGACCATGCCACCCCTCCCCTTGCCGAATGCCTTGCGGGAGAGTCTTCGACCGAAGCTCTCCCGTTCTTTGTCGTTGCTTTGGGACGGAACATTAGGAGCCGGCCGACCGGCGGAACAAGGGGCGGCGTCGATGATGGCAATTCGATGTTGCGCACGGGCATGCGCAGGTCGCATCCAGGACAGTCGCGCGCCAAGGTCCCGGCGCGCGGCGGCCTGCGCCCCTATTTGGGGCGGATCATGCTGAAGGTGTCGCGGGTGAAGCTGTAGTGGCTGCCGCCCAGGCGGCCGACCAGGTCGAGCTTCGCCGGGTCGACGTGGCGCTCGTCGCGCAGCACGGCGTCGTCGATGTGCGCCAGCAGCACGCGGGCGAAGATCAGGTAGCAGCTGGGCTTGTCCGCCGGGTAGGGCTGGATCTGCGCCAGTTCGCACTCGAAGGCCACGGCCGCGCCGGCCACCCGCGGCGGCGCCACGCGCACGCTGGGCAGGGTGGCGATGCCGACCTGTTCGATCTCGCTGACGCCATGGGGCAGCGTGGCGGCGGTGGCGTTCATGGTCTCGGCCTGGGCGGCGCTGACCAGGTGGATCACCAGTTGGCCGGTCTCGCGGACGTTGCGCAGGGTGTCCTTGACGCTGCCGTCGTCGCGGATGCTGGTGTTGACCATCAGCGTCGGCGGCTCGTCGCTGATGACCTGGAAGAAGCTGAAGGGCGCCAGGTTGCCATGGCCCTGCGCGGACAGGGTGGAGACCCAGGCGATGGGCCGCGGGGTGACGGTGGAGGCCAGCCAGCGGTAGGCGTCGGCGCGCGCGAGGGTGCTGAAGTCGAGTTGCATGGGAGGGGTTCCTGACTGCCGGGCGGGCCGGAGCGCCCGTCCGCCCGGCGATTATGCCCGCCTTGCCCGCGCCCGGTCAGCGGCCCGCGCGCGATTCCTTGATGTAGAAGCGCGCCTTGCTGGCCTTGTCCAGGCAGCCGCCGTAGGACTCGACCTGCTGCTCGGTCTTGGCCGCGCTGATCAGCGCCAGCGCCTTGGAATAGCTGACGGTGCCGGCGAAGCCCTCGGCCTTGGCCAGGTCCAGCTCGTGCCAGGCGGCGTTCAGTTCGCTGGCGCAGCTGTCGCGGTTGACCGTCTTGCCGGAGCAGCCGGCCAGCACCAGGCTGGCGGCGAGAACTGCGAAAAGTGCCTTCATGACGACCTCCTTGGTGGTTCGGGCGACTTCCAGCTTAGACCGCCGCGGCCCAAGGTTACAGGTGGGTTTGGCGTAGGGCGCATAACGCCTACGGCGTTATCCGCCGTTTGGCCCTGGTTCACGGCGGCTCCGGGGTTGACCTGGGCATTGGCTGGGTATGCGCCAAGGCTCGGCCATGGCGTTGGCGGCAACAGGGGTGTATCGGCGGATAACCGCGAACGGTTATTCGCCCTACGTGACGGCCTGCCTTTCCTAAGAGCGGCCTACCGGGGGGCTCGGGAACGCAGGTACTCCACCACCTCGTCGTGGTTGCCGCGGAACTCGATGCGCGATTCCTTGCTCTGCAGCTGGTAGGCGTACATGGGGTCGTAGTATTCGCCCAACAGCCCCTCGATCCAGCCGCGGTGCAGGTCCACCGCGCCGCTGCGGCGCTGCTCGTCCAGGGCCTCGTCCATGATCGCCGCCAGGCGCTGGTAGCGCTCGCCGCCCAGGCGCTTGACGATGCCCGACAGGCTCTTGCGCAGGTAGGCGGCGAAGGCCTCGAAGCCCTCTTCCGGCGCGCCCTTCACCTCGACGAACTCGGCGCACAGGTCGATCACGTAGTCCTTGAGGATGCGCTCCACCCGCCCCTCGAAGCTGTCCTCCAGCCACACCAGCGGGTAGCCCTGCATGCCCTGGTACAGCTCCAGCGGCAGCGAGCAGCTGCCGACGATGCGCCCCTCGTCCTCCAGCACGAACTGGCTCAGGCCGGCGTGGCGCTTCTTCAGGATGTCGATGGCCAGGCGGTTCTCGAAGTCGATCTGCGCCGGCTGCGGCGTGGCCCGGCGGCCGAAGCTGGAGCCGCGGTGGTTGGCGTGGCCTTCCAGGTCCAGGGCGTTGTCCAGCTGCGCCACCACCTCGGTCTTGCCGGTGCCGGTGAGGCCGCCGATCAGCACGAAGGAACATTCCTCGGTGGCCGCGCGGGTGGTGTCGAAGAGGAAGCCGCGCAGCGCCTTGTAGCCGCCGACCACGCGCGGATATTCGATGCCGGCGTCCTTCATCCACTGCTGGACGATCTGCGAGCGCAGGCCGCCGCGGAAGCAGTACAGGTAGCCGTCGGGATGGCGCCGGGCGAAGTCCAGCCAGGCTTCGATGCGCTCGGCCTTGAGCGGGCCGCAGACCAGCTCGTGGCCCAGGGCGATGGCCGCCTGCTGGCCATGCTGCTTGTAGCAGGTGCCCACCTTCTGCCGCTCGACGTCGTTCATCAGCGGCAGGTTCTGGGTGTGGGGGAAGGCGCCCTTGGTGTATTCCACCGGGGCGCGCACGTCCATCAGCGGGACGTCATTGAGGAAGAGTTCGCGGTAGTGCCGGGTGTTGTCGCGCATCAGGCCACCTCTACCGCGTGACTCTGTCGCTCGACCAGCTCGCCGATGGGCGCCAGTCGCAGGCCCAGCTCGGCGGCAGTGGCGAGGAATTCCGCCTCGCCCTCGGGGGCCACCGCCACCAGCAGGCCGCCGCTGGTCTGCGGGTCGCACAGCAGCAGCTTGTGCAGTTCCGGCAGCGGCGCGATGCGCTCGCCGTAGCTGTCGAAGTTGCGCAGGGTGCCGCCGGGCACGCAGCCCTGCTCCAGGTAGTACTGCACGTGCTCCAGGCGCGGCACCGCGTCGAAGCGCACCCGCGCGGTCAGGCCGGCGCCGTCGGCCATCTCCACCAGGTGGCCGAGCAGGCCGAAGCCGGTGACGTCGGTCATGGCCGTCACCCCGGCGAGCTTGCCGAAGCGGCTGCCGGGCTTGTTCAGGGTGCACATCCAGTCGCGGGCCAGGCCCACGTCCTCGGCGCGCAGCCTGGACTTCTTCTCGGCGGTGGTGAGGATGCCGATGCCCAGCGGCTTGGTCAGGTACAGGCGGCAGCCGGCGGTGGCGGTGTCGTTGCGCTTCATGAAGCGCTTTTCCACCAAGCCGGTGACGGCCAGGCCGAAGATCGGCTCGGGGGCGTCGATGGAGTGGCCGCCGGCCAGCGGGATGCCCGCCTCGTCGCAGACCTTGCGGCCGCCGGCGATCACCTCGCGGGCGATCTCCGGGGCCAGCACGTTGACCGGCCAGCCGAGGATGGCGATGGCCATCAGCGGGTCGCCGCCCATGGCGTAGATGTCGCTGATGGCGTTGGTGGCGGCGATGCGGCCGAAGTCGAAGGGATCGTCGACGATGGGCATGAAAAAGTCGGTGGTGGACACCACGCCGCGCTCGCCGTCGATAGCATAGACCGCAGCGTCGTCGCGCGAGGCGTTGCCGACCCACAGGTTCGGGTCCAGGTTCTGCGCGCCGCTGCCGGCCAGGATCACTTCCAGCACCTTGGGGGAAATCTTGCAGCCGCAGCCGGCACCGTGGCTGTACTGGGTCAGGCGGATGGGTTCGCTCATGTTGGCTCCGGGGCGGGAAGTCGATCGGCCGATTCTAGCAAACACCCTTGGCGCCCCGCCCTACCCGGGCGTATCGTCAGTGACATCCGGCGCCGGCCCAGGCCGCCCGCCGCGCCTTGCAATGCGTTGTTTTCAGAGGAATAACCGTCCATGTCGAAACAAGTGGCGCTGGTGCTCGGCTCCGGCGGAGCACGGGGTTATGCGCATATCGGCGTGATCGAGGAACTGGAGCGGCGCGGCTACGAGATCGCCTGCATCGCCGGCTGCTCCATGGGCTCGGTGATCGGCGGCATCTACGCCGCCGGCAAGCTGGGCGAATACCGCGACTGGGTGGAAAGCCTGGATTACCTGGACGTGCTGCGCCTGCTGGACGTCAGCTTCCGCCTCGGCGCCATCCGCGGCGAGCGGGTGTTCGGCAAGATCCACGAGATCATCGGCGACATCAACATCGAGGACCTGCCCATCCCCTACACGGCGGTGGCCACCGACCTCACCAACCAGCAGGAAATCTGGTTCCAGGAAGGCGACCTGCACCAGGCCATGCGCGCCTCGGCGGCCATTCCCAGCCTGTTCACCCCGGTGATGCAGGGCCCGCGCATGCTGGTCGATGGCGGCCTGCTCAACCCGCTGCCGATCGTGCCGGTGGTGTCCAGCCACGCCGACCTGATCATCGCGGTGAACCTCAACGCCACCAACCAGCGCCAGTACCAGCTGCCGGTGATCGAGCGGCCGGCGGCGCTCAAGGGCCGCTTCGACAGCCTGATCGGCAGCCTCGGCGACAAGCTCAGCCGGTTCCGCCGCCACGGCCCGGAGCTGGAACCGCCGGAACTGCGCGCCGAAGCCCTGCTGGAGCCGGTGCCGGACAGCGAGGAGCCGGCCGAGCCGGAGATGCAGCAGCCGGCCGCGGCGCCCCTGGGCAAGGGCTCGCCGAAGTCCGCCAGCGGCAGCCAGGTGATCGACAGCAGCAGCCCGGCCTCGTTGCTGGAGCTGGTCAACCAGAGTTTCGAGGTGATGCAGACCTCCCTCGCGCAGTACAAGATCGCCGGCTACCCGCCGGACGTGCTGATCAACGTGCCCAAGCGGGTGTGCCGCTTCTTCGAGTTCTACAAGGCCCCGGAGCTGGTGGCCCTGGGAAGGCAGATCGCCAGCGATACGCTGGACCGGTACGAGGCGGAGAATCCGTAGGGCGGATAACGCCTACGGCGTTATCCGCCGATTGGCCTGGATCGGTACGAGGTGGAGAATCCGCGTCCACAGGATTGCACCGACCTTTCCACCCGCACCGAACAGCCCCCTCTCCCGCTTGCGGGAGAGGGCTGGGGAGAGGGTGCTCTTGCTGTAGGTCCAGTGCGCGGAGTCTCCTACGTTGTTTTCTGGGTTCCCGCGTTCGCGGGACGCGGCTCCATCGCGAACAGCGCTTGCGCTGGCCCGAAGGGGAATAACCCAATAGACAGCTACTCCTACAAGGTGCAGGAAAAACACCACCGTAGGATGGGTTGAGCGAAGCGATACCCATCACCATGGCCTGATGGGTATCGCAAGCTCAACCCATCCTACGAAGAGCGCCTCGGCGCAGTCGGTAACGTAGGAGCGAGCTTGCTCGCGAACCGCATTGCACCGTGCTACCGGCGAGTTCTGTTCGCGAGCAAGCTCGCTCCTACGAAAAGCCAAAAGCGGGACTCAGCGGGGATCAGGCATCGCGCAGGCGATAGCCGACGCCGGCCTCGGTGACGATGAAGCGCGGGTTGGCCGGGTCGTCCGCCAGTTTCTGCCGCAGGTGGCCGACCACCACGCGCAGGTAGTGGGTGTCCTCGACGTGGGTCGGGCCCCAGATGTCCTTGAGCAGTTGCTGCTGGGTGACCACCCGGCCCAGGTGCCGGGCCAGGGTGGCCAGCACCGCGTATTCCTTGCGGGTGAGCGCCACTTCGGCGCCGTCGAGGCTCACCCGGCGGTAGGCGAAATCGACCAGTAGCGGCCCCACCGCCACTTGCGCTTCCTGGTTCTCGCCCTGGTGGCCCTGGCGCAGCAGCGCGCGGATGCGGGCGAGGAATTCCTGGATGCCGAAGGGCTTGGTCACGTAGTCGTTGGCGCCGCCGTCCAGGGCCAGCACCTTCTCGCTCTCGGCGGCGCGCACAGAGAGCACCAGCACCGGCACCTGCGACCATTCGCGCAACTCGCGCAGCACCTCCTGGCCGTCCTTGTCCGGCAGGCCGAGGTCGAGCACCACCAGGTCCGGGCGGTTCAGCGCCGCCTGGGCCAGGCCCTCCTCGCCGCTGCCGGCCTCCACCACCCGGTAGCCGCCGGCGTTGAGGCTGATGCGCAGGAACTTGCGGATCTGCGGCTCGTCGTCGATGACCAGGATGCAGGCGGCGTTGGCGTTGCTCATCGGGCTCGGCTGGCTGGGGGCGGTGGCGCCTAGCTTGGGCCTTTCAACCACCGGCATCAAGCTGCTCCAGGTTCGGCTGGCGCTGCAGCGGCAGGTGCAGGGTCAAGGTGGTGCCGTGGCCATCCAGGCCGTCGCCGACGCTGATGCGCCCACCGTGGGCGCCGACCATGCCCTGGCAGATCGCCAGGCCCAGGCCGGTGCTCGGCCCACCGCGGTCGCCGCGGGCGGCGCTGTAGAACATGTCGAAGATCTTCTCGCGCTCGACCTCGGGAATCCCCGGGCCCTCGTCGCTGACGCTGAACTGCAGCTCGTCGCCGACCTGCGCGGCCTGCACCCGCAGGCGCCCGCCCGACGGCGAGAAGCGCACGGCGTTCTCCAGCACGTTGACCAGCGCCTGCTCGATCAGCGCCGCGTGCACGTACAGCAGCGGCAGTTCGGCCGGCACGCGGGTTTCCACGCGATAGGGCGCGAGCAGCGCGCGCAGGCGGTGCACGGCGCTGCCGACGATATCTTCAGGGGCCACCCAGTCGCGCGCCAGCTTCAGCCCGCCCTGGCCCAGGCGGGTCATGTCCAGCAGGTTCTGGATGTAGCGGTCCAGGCGCTCGGCCTCGTCGCGGGTGCTTTCCAGCAGTTCCTTGCGGTCGGCCGGGGGAATCGCCTCGCCCAGCGCCAGCAGGCTGTCGATGGCGCCGCGCATGGTGGTCAGCGGGGTGCGCAGGTCGTGGCTGACCGAAGCCAGCAACGCGCTGCGCAGTTGCTCGGTCTCGCCGTGCAGGCGCGCGGCTTCCAGGTCGTCGGCCAGTCGCGCGCGGGCCAGGGCCTGGGCCAGAGGCTGGCCGAGGGCGGCGAGCAGGCGGCGGCGCTGGCCGGGCAGCGGCTCGCCGTCCTTAGGCCGCACGCCGAGCAGCGCCAGCGGCCCCTCCTCCGCCGACAGCGGCCACCACCACCAGCGCCCCGCCGGCAATGTGCCGGTACCCAGGCCGGCCGGCTGGTCGTGCTGCCAGGCCCAGTCGGCGGCGGCGCGCTCCTGCTCGTCGAAGCCGCGGGCGTGGCCGCTTTCCACCTTCCAGTCGTCGTGCTGGCGGGCCAGCACGCAGATGTCCAGATCATTCCACAGGGCGAACTGCTGGGCGGCGGCGGCCAGCACCGCCTGGCGGTCGGTGGCGGCGGTGAGCTTGCGCGAGAGTTCCAGCAGCGCGCCGGTCTCCTCCTGGGTGTCGCGCAGCACTTGCAGCTGGCGGCGCTGGCGCGCGGCGAGGTTGCCGGTGAGCGCAGCCATGAGCAGGAAGAACAGCAGGGTCAGCACGTCCTGCTCGCGCTGGATGGAAAGGGAGAAGTACGGCGGGATGAACAGGAAGTCGTAGGCCAGGAACGACAGCACCGCGCACACCAGCGCCGGCCACAGGCTGCTGCGCACCGCCACCAGTAGCACGGCGGCGAGGAACACCAGGGAGATGTTCGGCAGCTCCAGCAGGCGCGACACGCCCCAGGCCAGGGCGCTGGCGCCGGCGGCGGCCACGGCCGCCAGCAGGAAGTCGCGCCAGTGGCCGCGCTCGCCGCGGCGCGGCGCGGCCGGGGCCAGGTCGGCCTCGCTGTCCAGCACGCTGACTTCCAGGCCCTCGCCCAGGCGCAGCAGGCGCGCCGCCAGGCCGCCGCCGAACAGCCGGCGATACCAGCGCTGCCGCGAACGGCCGACCAGGATCAGGCTGGCGCGGCGCTCGCGGGCGTGCTCGACCAGGGTGCGCGCCACCTCCCCACCGCGCAGCTGCACCACCTCGCCACCCAGGCGCTCGGCCAGTTGCTGGGCGTTCTGCAGGTACAGCCGCGACTGCTCGTCGCGGGCATCGCCGGTGTCGACGTGGACCAGGCTCCAGGGCAGATGGCGGCGCTCGGCCACCCGCGAGGCATGGCGCACCAGGCGCTCGGCGTTGCGCTCGCCGTCCACGCCCAGCAGCAGGCGGCCGCGCAGCGCCGGGGCCTCGCCGCCCTGCTGGCGGTAGCGATGCGCCAGGTCGGCGTCCACCCGCGCGGCGGCGGTCTGCATGGCCAGTTCGCGCAGGGCGGTGAGGTTGGTCTGGCTGAAGAAGGCGTCGATGGCCGCCCTCGCCTGCTCCGGCACGTAGACCTTGCCCTCGCGCAGGCGCTCCAGCAGCTCGCGCGGCGGCAGGTCCACCAGCAGCAGTTCGTCGGCTTCCTGCAGCACCCAGTCGGGCACCGTCTCGCGCACCTGCACGCCGGTGATGTCGCGCACCTGGTCGTTGAGGCTTTCCAGGTGCTGGACGTTGACCGTGGTGTAGACGTCGATGCCGGCGGCGAGCAGTTCCTGGATGTCCTGCCAGCGCTTGGCGTGGCGGCTGCCGGGGGCGTTGCTGTGGGCCAGCTCGTCGACCAGGGCGAGCTGCGGCGGCTCGCGCAGCAGGCCGTCGAGGTCCATCTCGGCGAGGTGGATGCCGCGGTATTCCGAGCGCAGCAGCGGCTGCTGCGGCAGGCCGGCGAGCAGCGCCTCGGTCTCGGCGCGGCCGTGGGTCTCGACGATGCCCACGCGCAGGTTCACGCCCTGGCGCAGCTGGCCCTGGGCGGCCAGCAGCATGGCGTAGGTCTTGCCCACGCCGGGGGCGGCGCCGAGGAACACCTTCAGGCATCCGCGGCCGTTGCGCTCCAGGTCCGCGAGCAGGGCGTCGGCGCGCTTGGGATCGGTCATGCTGGCCTCCAGGGGGTTGCGCGCAAGTCTAGCGAGGCAGTTGCTCGAGGGCCATGTTCAGGGCCAGCACGTTGACCACCGCCGGGCCCACCAGCGGCCGCCGGGTGTGCGCCTCGACCAGGTTGTGCACGGCCTGCTCCGGCAGGCTGCGGGCCTGGGCGATGCGCGGCACCTGGTAGAGCGCGGCGTCCGGCGGCAGCTGCGGGTCCAGGCCGCTGCCGGAGGTGGTGACCAGCGCCAGCGGCACCGGGCGCCCGGCCACTGCCTCGGCGGCGGCGTCCTTGGCGATGCGCTCGGCCAGCGCCGGGTTGCCCGGGGCCAGGTTGGAGGCGCTGCTGGAGACGGTGGCATAGTCGCCGGCCGAGGGCCGTTCATGGAACCACTGCGGACCCTCGAACTTCTGCGCCAGCAGCGCCGAGCCGCGGACTTCGCCCTTGGCGTCGCGCACCAGGCTGCCGTTGGCCTGTGCGGGGAAAGCCACCTGGGCGATGCCGGTGACCAGCAGCGGATAGGCCACGCCGGTGACCAGCGAAAGCAGGGCCAGGGAGGCGATGGCGGGGCGGATGTGATTGAGCATTTCCAGTTTCCTCGATGCGAGCTCTTCGTAGGAGCGAGCTTGCTCGCGAAGCTTTCGAACCAGGGCGGTTCGCGAGCAAGCTCGCTCCTACAGTTCGGGTAGCCCGTAGGATGGGTTGAGCGAAGCGATACCCATCGCCACGGCGGCAGTCCTGTTCAAGCCAGGCCCAGGGCCACCAGCAACAGGTCGATGGCCTTGATGCCGATGAAGGGCGCGATGATCCCGCCCACCCCGTAGATCAGCAGGTTGCGCCGCAGCAAGTGCATGGCGTCGCTGGCCGCCACGCGCACGCCGCGCAGGGCCAGGGGGATCAGCGCGACGATGATCAGCGCGTTGAACACGATGGCCGAGAGGATGGCGCTCTGCGGGCTGGCCAGGTGCATGACGTTGAGCACCTGCAGCTGCGGGTAGATGCCGGCGAACAGCGCGGGCAGGATGGCGAAGTACTTGGCCACGTCGTTGGCCACCGAGAAGGTGGTCAGCGCGCCGCGGGTCACCAGCAGTTCCTTGCCCACCTGGACCACGTCGAGCAGCTTGGTCGGGTCGCTGTCCAGGTCCACCAGGTTCGCCGCCTCGCGGGCCGCCTGGGTGCCGTCGTTCATGGCCATGCCGACGTCCGCCTGGGCCAGCGCCGGCGCATCGTTGGCGCCATCGCCGCACATGGCGACCATGCGTCCTTCGCCCTGCTCCTGGCGGATGCGCGCCAGTTTCTTCTCCGGCGTGGCCTCGGCGATCACGTCGTCCACCCCGGCCTCGGCGGCGATGGCCGCGGCGGTCAGCGGGTTGTCGCCGGTCACCATCACGGTGCGGATGCCCATGCGGCGCAGTTCGGCGAAGCGCTCGCGGATGCCCGGCTTGACCACGTCCTTGAGGTGGATGGCGCCGAGCAGCCTGCCGTCGGCCACCACCAGCAGCGGGGTGCCGCCGCTCTGGGCGATGCGCTCGACTTCCTTGGCCAGGCTTTCCGGCATGTCGTCGCGGGCGCGGCCGATGAAGGCCAGCGCGGCGTCCACCGCGCCCTTGCGGTACACGCGGCCGTCGAGGTCAACGCCGGACAGGCGCGTCTCGGCGCTGAAGGCGATGGGCGTCAGCTGCTCGCGCGGCGGCTCCGGCAGGATGATCTGCGCGCGGAGGAACTCGACGATGGACTTGCCCTCCGGGGTGTCGTCGGCCAGCGAGGCGAGGAAGGCGCCCTCGGCCAGCTCCGGCGCGGTCACCCCGGGCGCGGCGTGCAGCGCGGCGCAGCGGCGGTTGCCGAAGGTGATGGTGCCGGTCTTGTCGAGCATCAGCACGTGCACGTCGCCGGCGGCCTCCACCGCGCGGCCGGACTTGGCGATCACGTTCAGCCGCACCAGGCGGTCCATGCCGGCGATGCCGATGGCCGAGAGCAGGCCGCCGATGGTGGTGGGGATCAGCGTCACCAGCAACGCCACCAGGAACACCAGCGACAGGCTGCCGCCGGCGAACAGGGCGAAGGGCTTGAGCGTCACCACCACCAGCAGGAAGATCAGCGTCAGGCCAATCAGCAGGATGTCCAGCGCCACCTCGTTGGGCGTCTTCTGCCGCTTGGCGCCCTCCACCAGGGCGATCATGCGGTCGAGGGTCGACTCGCCGGGGTTGACGCTGATGCGTACCAGCAGCCAGTCGGAGACCAGCCGGGTGTTACCGGTCACGGCCGAGCGGTCGCCGCCGGATTCGCGGATCACCGGCGCCGATTCGCCGGTGATGGCGGCCTCGTTGACCGCCGCCACGCCCTCGATCACCTCGCCGTCGCCGGGGATCAGCTCGCCGGCCACCACGCGCACCACGTCGCCCTTGCGCAGGCTGGTGGCCGGCACGCTTTCGTAGGCGCCGTCGACGTTCAGGCGCTGCGCCATCAGGCCCTGGGTGCCGGCCTTGAGGCTGTCGGCGCGGGCCTTGCCGCGGCCCTCGGCGAGGGCCTCGGCGAAGTTGGCGAAGAGCACGGTGAACCACAGCCAGGCGGCGATCTGCGCGGCCACTGACAGCGGCACAGCATCGCCGCCGGTGAAGCACAGCACGGTGGTGAGGATGGCGGTCAGTTCCACCACCAGCATCACCGGCGAGCGCTGCAGCTGGCGCGGGTCGAGCTTGACGAAGGCCTGCAGCAGCGCCGGCCTCCACAGCGCGGCGAAGCTCAGGCTGTGGCGTTTCTCGGGGGCGGACGTGGCGCTCTTGAGCGGCATGTCCTGGGTCTTGGCGTTCATCTATCGGCTCCTCAGAAGCCCAGGGTCAGGTGATCGGCCACCGGGCCGAGAACCAGGGTCGGCAGGAAGTTCAGGCCGCCGACCAGGAGGATGGTCGCCGCCAGCAGGCCGACGAACAGCAGGCCGTGCGTGGGGAAGCTGTTCGGCCCCACCGGCACGCGCTTCTTCGCCGCCAGGCTGCCGGCGATGGCCAGCACCGGGACGATGTAGCCGAAGCGGCCGATGAGCATGGCCAGGGCGATCATCAGGTTGTGGAACGGGGTGTTGGCGCCGAAGCCGGCGAACGCCGAACCGTTGTTCGCGGTGCCCGAGGTATAGGCGTAGAGCAGCTGGCTGAAGCCGTGGGCGCCAGGGTTGCTCACCGCGCTCGCCGGACCCGGCAGGCTGGCGGCGATGGCGCCGAGCACCAGCACGCCGACCGGCATCACCAGCAGGGTGGCGACCAGCAGGCGGACTTCGCGGGCCTCCAGCTTCTTGCCGAGGTATTCCGGGGTGCGGCCGATCATCAGGCCGGCCAGGAACACCGCGACCAGGACGAACAGCAGCATGCCGTAGAGGCCGGCGCCGACGCCGCCGAAGACCACCTCGCCGAGCATCATGTTGAACATCGCCACCAGGCCGCTGAGCGGGTTGAGGCTGTCGTGCATGGCGTTCACCGAGCCGTTGGAGGCGGCCGTGGTGGTCACCGCCCAGAGCACGCTGGCGGTGGTGCCGAAGCGGCTCTCCTTGCCTTCCAGGGGCGCGCCCTGGGTGATCGGCAGGTGCGCCAGCGCCGGGTTGGGCTGGTACTCGGCCCACAGGGCGACGCCCAGGCCGACGACGAACAGCAGCAGCATGCAGCCGAGGATGGCGCGGCTCTGGCGCAGGTCCTTGACGTAGTGGCCGAAGGTGAACACCAGCGCCGCCGGGATCAGGATGATCGACGCCAGCTCGAACAGGTTGGCCCAGGCCGTGGGGTTCTCGAACGGGTGCGCCGAGTTCACGCCGAAGAAGCCGCCGCCATTGGTGCCCAGTTGCTTGATGGCGATCTGGCTGGCCGCCGGGCCCAGCGGGATGGACTGCTCGGCGCCCTGCAGGGTGGTGGCGTGGACGTAGTCCAGGAAGGTCTGCGGCACGCCCTGCCAGACCAGCAGCAACGCCAGGACCAGGCACAGCGGCAGCAGGCCGTAGAGGGTCGCGCGGGTCAGGTCGACCCAGAAGTTGCCGAGGTGCTGCGTGGACTTGCGGGCGATGCCGCGGGCCAGCACCACCAGCACCGCCAGGCCCACCGCTGGGCTGACGAAGTTCTGCACGGTCAGGCCGAGCATCTGGCTCAGGTAGCTCAGCGCCGCCTCGCCGCTGTAGGCCTGCCAGTTGGTGTTGGTGACGAAGCTCACCGCGGTGTTGAAGGCCAGGGTCCATTCCAGGCCCGGCAGGTGCTGCGGGTTGAGCGGCAGCGCGCCCTGGCCGACGAGGATGGCGAACAGCAGCGCAAGGCCGGCCAGGTTGAAGGCGAGCATGGCCAGGGTGTAGGTCTTCCAGTCCTGCTCGGCCCGCGGGTCGATGCCGCAGATGCGGTAGACCAGGCGCTCCACCGGCGCCAGCACCGGGCTGAGGAAGGTGCGCTCGCCCTCCATCACCTTGTAGTAGAAGCGCCCGAGCAGCGGCGCGGGCAGCAGCACCAGGGCGAAGAAGGCGGCGATCAGCAGCACGTCATGGCTGTTCATGCAGCCCCCTAGGAACGGTCGGCGCGCAGCAGCGCCACCAGCAGGTAGATGAAAAGTCCCGTGGCCAGGACCAGGGACACCCCGTCGAGCACGCTCATGTCTGTCTCTCCTTACGCAGGCGAATCCTCGCGATGGGAAAAGTCTCCGCAAAGCGGGCGTAAAGAAGCGATTGGCGGGGCTTCCGGCGGGCATAAAGAAAGCGTAAAGAAGCGCTATGGCACGACTTTGTAAGCGCGCCGATACATTGACGACACTCTGTCGATATCCGTTGCCGTCAACCTTGCCTACCGTGGCCCCCTCGTGCGACGGCGGGTTAGCATTGACCCCGCGCCCCGGGCGCTCCCAGCGACAGGTACCGCATGTTTCCCTCCAGCCCCACCTCCAGCCAAGACAGCCAGCGCCGCTGGACCATCCGCGCCCTGCTGGTGGACGACGACGAGCCGATCCGCGAACTGCTCTGCGGCTACCTGGCGCGCTTCAACATCGAGGCGCGCGGCGTGGCCGACGGCGCGGGCATGCGCCAGGCGCTGGCCGAGGAGAACTTCGACGTGGTGGTGCTGGACCTGATGCTGCCCGGCGAGGACGGCCTGTCGCTGTGCCGCTACCTGCGCAGCGAATCGGACATCCCGATCCTGATGCTCACCGCGCGCTGCGAGCCGGCCGACCGCATCATCGGCCTGGAACTGGGCGCCGACGACTACATGGCCAAGCCCTTCGAGCCGCGCGAGCTGGTGGCGCGCATCCAGACCATCCTGCGCCGCGTGCGCGGCGACGAAGGACGCAACGAGCCGCGCGCCCAGGTGCGTTTCGACCAGTGGCGGCTGGACAGCGTGCTGCGCCAGCTGCACTCCCCGGAGGGCCTGGTGGTGCCGCTATCCAACGCCGAGTTCCGCCTGCTCTGGGTGTTCCTCGAGCGCCCGCGCCGGGTGCTCAACCGCGAACTGCTGCTGGACGCCGCGCGCGGCCGCGCCATCGAGGCTTTCGACCGCAGCATCGACCTGCTGGTCTCGCGCCTGCGCCAGAAGCTCGGCGACGACCCGCGCTCGCCGCGGCTGATCAAGACCGTGCGCGGCGAAGGCTACCTGTTCGACGTCCGTGACATCGCCTGACCCCGGCCCGGCCAAGGAGGCCAGATGAAGAAGCGCTCGCTGCAGTTCGCCGACAGCCTGTTCGCCCGTCTGTTCGGGGTGTTCCTGCTGGCCATCGTGGTCGCGCACCTGCTGGCCTTCGTCTGGTTCAGCCACTTCCGCCATCCCGGCCCGCCGCCACCGCCGCCGCCACCGCCCCATGAGCAGTTCGAGGGACACATGGTCGGCCCGCCGCCGCCCCCGCCGCCGCGGCTGCCGTTCTGGAGCATGCCCTTCCTGTTCCAGTTGCTCGCCCTGGTCGGCGCCGCCTGGTTCGGCGCGCGCCTGCTCGCCAGCCCGGTGGAGCGCCTGGGCAATGCCGCGTTGCAGTTGAGCGAGGACCTGGACAGCCCGCCGCTGCCGGAAACCGGGCCGCAGGAGGCGCAGCGCGCGGCACAGGCCTTCAACCGCATGCGCGAGCGCATCCGCGAGCAGGTGCAGCAGCGCGGCCGCATGCTGGTGGCGGTGTCCCACGACCTGCGCACGCCGCTGTCGCGCCTGAAGCTGCGTGTGGAGGAGATCGACAACCCGCAGCTGCGCGCGCGCTTCGCCCAGGACCTGGGCGAAATGATCGGCATGCTCGACTCCACCCTGCACTACCTGCACCAGGAGCGCACCAGCGAGGCGCTGCAGTGGTTCGACGTCAACGCCCTGGTCGAATCGCTGGCCGAGGACGCCTGCGAGCATGGCGCCCGCGTCAGCGTCGAAGGCCAGTGCGCACCGCTGAAGGTGCAGCCGCTGGCCCTGCGCTCGTGCCTGTCGAACCTGCTGGACAACGCCCTGCGCTACGCCGGCGAGGTGCAGCTGATACTGCGCGACAGCGGCCAGCAGGTGGAGATCCTCGTCCGCGACCACGGCCCGGGCATCCCCGCGCAAATGCGCGAGCAGGTGTTCGAGCCCTACTTCCGCCTGGAAGGCTCGCGCAACCGCAACTCCGGCGGCGTCGGCCTGGGCCTGGCCATCGCCCGCGAGGCGGCGCGGCGCCACGGCGGCGACCTGTACTTCGAGGAAACCCCGGGCGGCGGCGCCACCGCGGTGCTGCGCCTGCCGCGCGCCTAAGGCTTTGTCGGCCGCCGCATACAAAGCGCACATACCGCCGACAAGGCGCCCATCGAACCTGCCAGGACCGGAACTCCAGTTCCGGACCTATAACCTCATGGAGGCAGTCCGATGATCAGTGGAGTCAGCAGCTACAGCAGCTATTACAGCAGCGCCGCGCTCGCCAGCACCCAGCGCAGCGCCAGCAGCTCCAGCAGCACAACCAGCACAACCAGCACAACCAGCACCAGCGGCAGCAGCGACAAGGCGCAGAAATTCGCCGCCGACCTGTTCAAGTCCCTCGACAGCGACGGTGACGGCAGCGTCAGCTCCAGCGAGCTGGACAGCGCGCTGTCCGCCTCCGGCAGCGACAGCGGCGACATCGACATCGATTCGCTGCTGGCCCAGTTGGACAGCGACGGCAGCGGCGGCATCAGCCAGGACGAACTGAGCAGCGCCCTGCAACAGGCCCCGGGCGACATGCCGCCGCCCCCGCCACCCTCCTCCGACCAGGCCGCCAGCGACCTGCTGTCGTCCCTGGACAGCGATGGCGACGGCAGCATCAGCAGCGACGAACTCAGCGCCGCCAGCGCCTCCGGCACCGACAGCAGCGAACTGTTCAGCGCCCTGGACAGCGACGGCAACGGCAGCATCAGCCAGGACGAACTGAGCAGCGCCCTGCAGCAGGCCCAGGGCGACATGCCGCCGCCCCCGCCGCCCGCTTCCGGGGAAACCGACAGCAGCCTGGCCAGCAGCACCAGCAGCGACGCATCCAGCACCAACAGCGGCTCGGCCGGCGCCGAAGCCGTGCAGCAGATGCTCGCCATGCTGGCCAGGCACTACCAGGACAGCAGCGCCGCCAGCTACCAGAACACCAGCGGTAGCCTAGTCAATATCGCTGCCTGAGTCTCCTGCCGGCTGCGCCGGGGCGCTTTCGATACCCATCGGGCAATGGCGATGGGTATCGCTTCGCTCAACACCATCCTACGGGTGCCGGGATGCTCCCGTAGGGCGCATAACGCCTACGGCGTTATCCGCCGTTTTCATCGGGCACCGGAAGGTTCGGCGTAATCCTGTAGGAGCAGCTGTCTTGCCAACTGCGCCGAGATGCTTTTCGTAGGATGGGTTGAGCTTGCGAAACCCATCGGACCATGGTGATGGGTATCGCTTCGCTCAACACCATCCTACGGGTGCCGGGATGCTCCCGTAGGGCGCATAACGCCTACGGCGTTATCCGCCGTTCTCATCGGGCACCGGAAGGTTCGGCGTAACCCTGTAGGAGCAGCTGTCTTGCCAACTGCGCCGAGATGCTTTTCGTAGGATGGGTTGAGCTTGCGATACCCATCGGACCATGGCGATGGGTATCGCTTCGCTCAACACCATCCTACGGGGTGTTGTGCTTGCCGGACTCCGTCCGCGATTTCGCGCGCAGGGCGCGCTCCTACAAGGGGACGATCCGCGCCTTGCCAGCCCCCCCACCGCTGCAGTAGCCTGTCCGGCCTAATCATCCGATGATTGGATGTCTATATGGCCAATCCCCTCAAGCGCTCCCTGGTCGACATCGCCCTGGAGCAGATCCGCCAGCGCATCGACAGCGGCGCCTGGGCCCTCGGCCAGCGCCTGCCACCGGAGCCGGAGCTGGCGGAAATCCTCGGCATGAGCCGCAACACCGTGCGCGAGGCGGTGCGCGTGCTGACCTTCTCCGGCGTGCTGGAAGTGCGCCAGGGCGACGGCACCTACGTGCGCGCCTGCGCCGACCCGCTGGACACCATGCTGGCCCTGGCCCGCGGCTCCATCGAACAGGCCCTGGAAGCGCGCGGGGTGATCGAGGTCGAGGCCGCGCGCCTGGCCGCCCTGCGCCGCAGCGACGCCGACCTGGCCGCCCTGCGCCAGGCCCTGGCGCTCAGCGCGCAGCACTACGGCGGCGACCTTCAGGCCTACGTCGAGCACGACCTGGCCTTCCACCAGCGCGTGGTGGACAGCGCCCACAACCCGCTGCTGAGCGAGCTGTACCGCTACTTCTCCCAGGTCATCCGCGCCGGCCTGCAACACACCATCAGCGAGCCCGGCCGTCCGCAGCCGGCCTTCGAGCTGCACCGGCAACTGCTGGACGCCCTGGAGCGCCAGGACGCCGAGGCGGCCGCGGCCGCCAATCGCGCGCTGCTGATCTGACTCCCCTTCCCACTGCCTTGCGATCGCCATCATGTCCCGACAACACCACCACGCCGACGAACTGCTGATCGACGCCGAGATCGACGAAGCCCCTGCCCCTACACCCGCACCGGTGCGGCCCTGGCTGCTGTTGCTCGGCCTGGTGCTGGTGGCGCTGAACCTGCGCCCGGCGCTGTCGAGCCTGGCGCCGCTGCTGAACATGGTGCGCGAGCATACCGGCCTGTCGGCCGCCGCCGCCGGCCTGCTGACCACCCTGCCGGTGCTCTGCCTGGGCCTGTTCGCCCCGCTGGCGCCCCGCCTGGCACGGCGCCTGGGGGCCGAGCGGGCGGTGCTGGCGATCCTCCTGCTGCTGGCCGCCGGCATCGTCCTGCGCAGCCTGTTCCCGGTGGCCGGGCTGTTCCTCGGCAGCCTGGTGGCCGGCGCCAGCATCGGCATCATCGGCGTGCTGCTGCCGGGCATCGTCAAGCGCGACTTCCCGCACATCGCCGGGATCATGACCGGCGTCTACACCATGGCCCTGTGCCTGGGCGCGGCCCTGGCCGCCGGGGCCAGCGTGCCCCTGGCCGAACTGTTCGGCGGCAGCTGGCAGCCGGCCCTGGCCGCCTGGGCCCTGCCGGCGGTGCTCGCCGCGCTGGTCTGGCTGCCGCAGACGCGCCAGGCCCAGCACGCCCACCGCCAGGCCTTCCAGGTCCGCGGCCTGTGGCGCGACCCGCTGGCCTGGCAGGTGACCCTGTACATGGGCCTGCAGTCGTCGCTGGCCTACATCGTGTTCGGCTGGCTGCCGTCGATCCTCATCGACCGCGGCCTGAGCCCGACGGCCGCCGGGCTGATGATGTCCGGCTCGGTGATGGTGCAGCTGCTCAGCGCCCTGGGCGCGCCCTGGCTCGGCACCCGCGGGCGCGACCAGCGCCTGGTGGTGTTCCTGGTGCTGGCGCTGACCCTCGCCGGCCTGCTCGGCCTGCTCTACGCGCCCGGCGGCAGCCTGTGGCTGTGGGCGGTGGTGCTCGGCCTGGGCCAGGGCGGCACCTTCAGCATCGGCCTGGCGCTGATCGTGCTGCGCTCGCCCGACGCCCACGTCGCCTCGCACCTGTCCGGCATGGCCCAGGGCGTGGGCTACACCCTGGCGGCCCTGGGGCCCTTCCTGGTCGGCCTGGTGCACGATCTGAGCGACGGCTGGAACGCGGTGGGCGCCATCTTCGTCGCCATCAGCCTGGGCGCGCTGGTGGCTGGCCTGGGCGCCGGCCGCGACCGCCTGGTCGGCGTGCGCAGCGAGGCGCTCCCGGCCGAGGCGGCACGCCGGTAGACGCGTAAATCACGGACGGAGTCCTCCTACAGTCCCCGGGAAGCACAGTCGTAGGAGCGGACCTTGTCCGCGATAGCCGGACATGCCGGCGCGATTCGCGGATAAGATCCGCTCCTACGCCGCCCCACCCACGCCGCCCCCATGTAGGAGCGCATCCGGCCTAGGGCGCCTTGTCCCCCGGGCCGCCCGGCGGCAGGGTGCCGCGCTTGGGGCTCTCGATCCAGTCGTTGACCAGGTTGTAGACCACCGCCAGCAGCACCGGGCCGAGGAACAGGCCGATGAAGCCGAAGCTGAGCAGCCCGCCGAGCACCCCGAGCAGCACCACCACCAGCGGCAGGTTGCCGCCGCGGCTGATCAGGTAGGGCTTGAGGATGTTGTCCACGCCGCTGATGACGAAGAAGCCCCAGATGCCCAGGAACACCCCGTAGCCGTACTCGCCCTGGAAGAACAGCCAGACGGTGGCCGGCCCCCAGACCAGCGGCGGGACCATCAGCAGGCTGCAGACGAAGGTCAGCAGGCCGAGCAGGATCGGGCCGGGCACCCCGGCGATGCTGAAGCCGATGAAAGCCAGCACTGCCTGGGCCGCCGCGGTGCCGATCACGCCGTTGACCACCCGCTGCACGGTGCCGGCGATGAGCTCCATGTAGTGCTCGGCGCGCGGGCCGATCAGGCGCTCCAGCATCTGGTAGGCGAAGGCTTCCAGGCGCTTGCCGTCGCGGTAGAAGAAGAAGATCAGCACCAGGCTCAGGACCAGCTCGAAGATGCCCCCGGCCAGCTTGGCCGAACGCGCCAGCAGCCAGTTGCCGACCTCGCCCATGTAGGGCTTGAGCGCGGAGAAGATGGCCACCCCCTGCTGGTCGATGGAGTACCACCAGCCGATCAGCCGGTCGCCGATCAGCGGGGTGCGCGCCAGCCAGCTCGGCGGCGGCGGCAGGCCGGAGACCTGCAGGTTCTTCACCAGCTCGACGCCGGCGCGCAGCTTGTCCGCCAGGCCGAAGCCCAGGCCCAGCAGCGGCAGCGCCACCACGATGATCCAGAAGGCGGTCAGCACGCCCGCCGCCAGGGCCTCGCGGCCGCCCAGCAGGCGCGTCAGCAGGCGCATCAGCGGCCAACTGGCGAAGGCCAGCACGGCGGCCCAGAACAGCGCCGTCCAGAACGGCGCCAGCACCCACAGGGTGGCGACCAGCAGGACCACCAGGAGGATGCGCAACAGCAGGTTATCGAACATCGGGGCCGGACTCCTTCTCGGTACGGCGACGGCAGCCGGGCACAGGGCGCGCCCAGCTTCAGCGTAGGCGAATCAGCGTAGCCAGGTCAGGTGCAGCCCGTCCCCTTCGCCGCTGCCCAGCTCCAGGCGGGCATCGCGCACGCCCTGGCCGGCCAGGGCGCTGCGCCAGTCGGCGGCGTGGGCGCCGGCCAGCTCGACGCGCACGCCGGTGTCCTGGCGCAGGGTGCGCACCAGCAAGTCGAGCCAGGCGCCGCCGGGTTCGGCGGGCACGTGGCTGAGGGTCAGCTCGCCGTTGGCCTTGAGCAGGCGCATCAGGGTCGCGGCGCTGGGCAGCAGTTCGCCCAGGGCGCTGCCGGCGTCCAGTTGCTCGGCGTGCAGGTAAGCGCGGCGGTTGCCGCGGGTGATGGCGTAGACCGCCAGCAGGCTGTCCTGCTGCGGCGCGGCCAGGCGCACCAGCAAGTAGGCCTGCTGGTCGTCCGGGCCGTAGAGGCTGGATTTGCCGAACACCGCGTTGGCCAGCAGGCTGCTGGAGCCGCAGTCGCGGCCCTCGCACCAGAACAGCGGGGTGGCGTCGGCCTTGAGCAGGTCCTTGCGCGCGGCGGCGAAGGCGCTGGCGCTGGAGTCCTCGTCGGGCAGGCGGTAGGTCAGTGCGGTGAGCTGGCCCAGGGCGCGCACCTCGCCCTCCATGCGCAGGCGCCCGCTGATGCGGCTGATCGGCCCCAGCGGGTAAACCCGCTCGGTGGCGGGGGCGCTGGTGAAATCGACGATCTCCGCCCTCGGGAAACGGGGCAGCAGGTTCAGGTCGTGGCTGTCGGGAACGTCGGCGGCGAAGACGCTGGCCGCGAGCAGCGTGCCCACCAGGGGCAGCAGGGAAAGGCGAGGCATGTCAGGCGTCGCACCTCCGTTGCGCACGCCGCGGCGCGTGCACGCCCGGGCCGCTGGAATCCTTGGGGCCGCCCGGCATGGCGGTGGCGAAGAGCTGAATCATGCAGAATCTCCCGACTGCGATCCATGCAGCGTCGTGGCAAGCCCCGCTTTAGTCAAGCGGGGTGCGGCAACGGGGTGTTTCCCCGCGCCTACGCGCCCAGGAACGGCTGGAAGATCGCCGCCACCGCCTGCGCACCGGCTTCGTCGTCCAGGTGCAGGTGATGGCCGCCGGGCAGCTCGTGCACGTCGAAGGGACGCCCGTCGATCAGCTTGCGGATGCCCGGCTCGGCAGAGAGCATGCCGCCCTGGGCCAATACCAGGCTGACCGGGCACTGCACGGCCTGGACGAAGCTCGCGGCGTGGGCGCGGGTGAAGCGCAGTGGCGAAGGCAAGGTCAGGCGCGCATCGCTGCGCCAGGTGAAGCCGCCGGGCACCGGCATCAGCCCGCGCCGGGCCAGCAGTTCGGCGGCCTCGCGGCTGACCGCGCCGACGCCCTTCATGCGTGCCTCCACCGCGCGGTCGATGGCTTCGTACACCGGCTTGCGCTTGTTCGGCAGCGCCAGTTGCGCCTTCAGCGCCTCGCCCAGCTTGGCCGGCGCGCTGTCGGCCTCGCCGGTGTAGGGCACCAGGCCGTCGATCAGCGCCAGGCGCTCGATGCGCTCGGGCATGGCGCCGGCCAGCAGCACCGAAACGATGGCGCCCATGGAATGCCCGAGCAGCGAGAAGCGCTCCCAACCCAGTTGTTCGGCCACCGCCAGCACGTCGTAGGCGTAGTCCCACAGCAGGTAGCTGGCCCCGGGGGCGCGGTGCGCCGAGTGGCCGTGGCCGGCGAAGTCCAGGGCGACGATGCGCAGCCCGTCCAGCTTCGGCGCCAGGCGCGCGAAGCTCATGGCGTTGTCCAGCCAGCCGTGCAGGGCCAGCACCGGCTTGCCGTCCTCCGGGCCGAACAGGTGCGCGGCCAGTTCGATGTGCGGAAGGTTCAGGCGGATCTCTTCGACCTGGGCGCTCATGGGCGGGAATTCTCCTGTTCGGCACGGCGCTGCCAGCGCTCGACGACCTGCTTGATCAGTTCGGCGGTGTCGCGCGGGCGCTCCAGCGGGAACATGTGCCCGCCGGGCAGCGACAGGGCTTCGCCCTGCGGCGCCAGGCGCACCGCGCGGGCATGGTGCGGCAGCACCACCCGGCTGTGGCGGCCGCGCACCAGCGCCAGCGGCACCGCCAGGCGCCGCGGGCTGCCCGGCGCGGCGTGGGGCACGTTGCGGTAGATGCTGATCTCGGTGGCCGGGTCGAACTTCAGGCGCAGGCCCTGGCCGTTCGCGGCCAGGCCGTGGCGCACGTAATCCGCCAGGCAGTCCGGGTCGAAACGGCGGAACAGCGACTTGCCGCCGAAGTAGCGCAGCGCCTCGTCGAAGTCGGCGAACGCCTCGCGCCGCCCCAGGGTGCGCCCGGCCGGGGTGATGCGGTCGATGAAGCCGAAGCGCTTGGCGGCGCGGATCACCCACTGGTCGGCGAAGGTCAGCGTCGGCGAATCGAGCATCAGCACACCGCGGTACAGCTCCGGGCGGCGCAGCGCGGCATGGTAGTGCAGCAGGCCGCCGAGGGAATGGCCGACGCCCCACACCGGCGCGCCCTGGGCCTCCAGGTGGAACAGCAGTTCGTCCACCAGGTTCGCCCAGTTGGCGTTCACCGGGAAGCGCGGGTCGTGGCCGTGCATGTCCAGGTGGCGCACCTCGAATTCCGGCGCCAGGGCCTGGAACAGCTTGCCGTAGGTGGCCGAGGGGAAGCCGTTGGCGTGGGCGAAGAAGATCGCGTGGGACATGCCGGTGACCGCAGTGCTGATGACTGCGGAATTCTCCCCCAGGCCATGGCTGGCCACAATGGCCGGGCCCACTGCCGGCCAGGGCACTCCGGCCAAAAGCCAGGGCGCCTCAGAACTGCCGCGCCAGGCTGAGCGCGATGCCGCCGGCCACCAACAGGAACACCAGGCCGCAGGCGCCGTCGATGACCGGCACCGCGCGCAGCAGGCGCTGCTGCAGCGCCGGGCGGGTGAGAGTCACGCTGAGCAGGCTGAACCAGGCGAAGCCGGTGCAGAACAGCATGGCCGCCACCGCCAGCTTGCCGGGCACGGACATGTCCAGCGGGATCAGGCTGCTGAGCAGGGCGAGGAAGAACACCAGCGCCTTGGGATTGAACAGGTTGGTCGCCAGGCCGCGCAGCCAGGGCCCCAGCGGCGAGGCCGGCAGCTCGCCGTCCAGGCGCCCTGCCCCACCCGCGCTACGCCGCGACCAGGCGCGCAACGCGCCTATGCCAAGCCAGCCCAGGTAGAGCGCGCCGGCCCCCTGCAGCAGGCCGAACAGCACCGGCGAGTGGCGCAGCAGCAGCGACACGCCTGTCAGCACCAGGGTGCCGTGGACCAGGATGCCGCAGGCCAGGCCCAGGGCGCTGAGCACGCCTGCGCGGCGCCCCTGGTGCAAAGCGGTGCGCACCACCAGGGCGACATCCGGGCCCGGGCTGACCAGGGCGACGGCGAATACGGCGGTGAGCGTCAGCAAGACGCGGGCCTCCTGCATGGCGGGATTCTCCAGGGGAAAGTGAGTATCGGGGTGGGATCAGGGTTGGCGCAGGCGCGCCGGCGGCAGTCCGTAGGTGCGGCGGAACAGGCGGCTGAAGTGCGCCTGGTCGTAGAAGCCCAGGCTCAGCGCCACCTCGCTCAGCGGCTGGCCGGCGAGCACCCGCGGCAGGGCCCGCTCCAGGCGCAATTGGGTCAGCCACTGGTGCGGCGGCAGACCGCAGTGGTTGCGGAAGCGCCGCAGCACCTGCCAGGGGCTGAGGTCGCAGAAGGCCGCCAGTTCGTCCAGCGTCGGCGGGCTCTCCAGACGCGATTCCAGCCAGTCGCGCAGGCGTCGCCAGGTCGCGGCGTCGAAGCCCTGGCGCGGCTCGCGGATGCGCAGGCTGGAGGCATGCCCGAGCAGCGTGGCCAGGCCCTGCCAGAGCCGGCCTTCCTGTTCCAGGCGCTCGCCTGCGGCCAGCACCTGGTGCAGGCCGTGCAGTTGCTGCCGCAACTGTTCGTCGCGCAGCTGGCTGGCCAGCAGCCGCGGCGTGCCCTGGCGGCCATCGCTGAGGCTGCGCGCGGCCTGCTCCAACCACTGCGGCTCGATGGACAGCACGCGGATGCGGTAGCCGCCGTCGCCCTCGCTGGCGCCGTCGTGGATGCTTTCCGGGCTCATCAGTAGGATGTCGCCGCCACCGGCCAGGCAACGTTCGCCGGCGTGCACGTAGCGCTGGCGACCGTCGAGCATCAGCCCGATGTGGTAGTCCAGGTGGAAGTGCCGGGGAAAGGCGAAACGGTGGTACTCGGCGTCGATGTAGCGCACGCCGGGCAGCCCGCTGCGGTGGTGTTCGATGCGTTCCATGGGCCTACTCTAGCGCCCGGGCGCCGGCAGGTCTTGGATAAAATTGCGCGGCCGGAGCGCCCCATGGACGCGAATCGCGGACGGACTCTCTCGCGGGCACGGCTTCTCGTAGGATGGGTTGAGCGAAGCGATACCCATCACCACGGCAGCATGGGTTTCGCAGGCTCAACCCATCCTACGAAGAACACTTCGGCGCAGCCTGCAAGACAGTTGCTCCTATACCGCCCCAGCCATGGCGTTCTCATGTAGGAGCGCGCCCTGCGCGCGAAATCGCGGGCAGGGCCCGCTCCTACAGGTCTTGCGTATCGCCTAGCGCTCCAGCGGCACTATGGCCATGGTCAGCCGCGAGATGCAGCTGGGCTTGCCGTCGTCGCCATGCAGGCGGATTTCCCAGACGTGGGTGGAGCGGCCGAGGTGCACCGCCTTCGCCACCGCCGTCACCCGCCCGCTGCGCAGGCCGCGCAGGTGGTTGGCGTTCACCTCCAGGCCCACGCAGTAGTACTTGCTGGTGTCGATACACAGGTAGCTGGCGGTGGAGCCGACGGTCTCCGCCAGCACCACCGAGGCGCCGCCGTGCAGCAGGCCGTAGGGCTGGTGGGTGCGCGCATCCACCACCATGCTGGCGGTCAGCGAGTCGTCGTCCACCGCCTCGAAGCGGATGTCCAGGACCTCGCCTATGGTCTTCCTCAGGTTGGCGTTGAGCGCCTCCAGGTCAGGCGTAGTGCGCCACTGGCTCATGCATTCACTCCCGGCAGTCAGTCATGCCACTGCACCGCTTCGCGGCGCTCGGCCCATTCGTTGAAACGCGCGCCGTAGGTGGACTCCACCACGTTGCGCTTGATCTTCAGGGTAGGCGTGAGGAAGCCGTTGTCCACGCTCCACACGTCCCTCACCAGCACCAGCCCGGCCAGGCGCTCGTGCTTGTCCAGCTCGCCGTTGACCTCCTCCACCAGCTGCCGCAGGCTCTCCTCCAGCTGCGAGCGCGAGCCGTTGGCGGCCTCCTGGCGGCCGACCTCGGACAGCACGCACAACCCCAGCGGCGCCACCAGGCCGTCGCCGACCACGCAGATCTGCTCGATGCGCGAATGCACCGCCAGGCGGTTCTCGATGGGCGCCGGGGCGACGTACTTGCCCTTGCCGGTCTTGAAGATTTCCTTGAGCCGGCCGGTCAGGCGCAGGTTGCTGTCGGCGTCCTGCTCGCCCTTGTCGCCGGTGCGCAGGTAGCCGTCCTCGGTGAGGGTCTCGGCGGTGCGCTCGGGGTCCTTGTAGTAGCCGAGCATGGTCGCGCCGCTACGCACCTGCACCTCGCCCTCGCCGCTGATGCGTACCTCGACACCGGGGCTGGACTGGCCGATCCAGCCTTCGCGCTGCTTGCCCGGGCGGCACACATGGGAGTAGCCGCAGTTCTCAGTCATGCCGTAGACCTCCAGCACGCTCAGGCCCAGGCGCCTGTACCAGTCGAGCAATGCCGGCGGCACCGGCGCCGCGCCGCACAGGGCGTAGCGCACCGCGTCCAGGCCCAGGCCGGCGAGTACCTTGCGCCCGACCAGGCGGCCGACGATGGGCAGGCGCAGCAGGCGGTCGAGCTTCTGCGCCGGCATCTGCGCGTAGACGCCCATCTGGAACTTGGTCCAGATCCGCGGCACGCCGAAGAACACCGTGGGCCGCGCGCGGCGCATGTCGGCGATGAAGGTGTCCAGGCTGTCGGCGAAGAAGATCGTCTGCCCGGCGTAGATCGAGGCCATCTCCACGAACATCCGCTCGGCCACGTGGCACAGCGGCAGGTAGGACAGCAGGCGGTCCTCCTCGCCGACGCCGAACAGTTGCATGGCGTGGCTGGCGGCGAAGTCGAAGTTGGCGTAGGAATGCATCACGCCCTTGGGCGTGCCCGTGGTGCCGGAGGTATAGATGATGGTGGCGAGGCTGGCGGGATCCGGCAGCGGCACCTCCTGCAGCGGCTCGCAGGCCTGCAGGTCGTCCCAGCTATGGTCGAAGCGCCCTGCCGGATGCAGCGGCAGGGACACGCTGAGCACTTCGGCCGGCAGCCCGGGCGCCATCGCCGGCCAGTCGTCGAGCTTGCCGACGAAGGCAACCGCGGCTTCGGAGTGGCTCAGCACCTGGCGCGCCGATTCGGCGGTGAGGTTCGGGTACAGCGGCACCGAGACGTGCCCGACCATCCAGATGGCGACGTCGGCGATGATCCAGTGCGCACAGTTCTTCGAGATGATCGCCACGCGGCTGCCCGGCGGCAGTTGCAGGCTGCGCAGCCAGGCGGCTGCACGCCGCGCCTGGTCACCGGCCTCGCCCCAGGTGAGGCTCTGCACCTGGCCGCCCGGCAACGGCTGAACCAGGTAGCGCTTGTCCGGATGGCGCGCCTCGCGTTGCAGGAATTGCTCGAGCGGAGAACGAATTGCAGTGACCACATGCCCCTCCTTTTTTGTTGTTCTAGAGGTGTAGCGATAGATCAACCAAGCACTTGCTTGGTCGAATATTCCATGCGTCCTACAGACTGGCAAGAAGGGATATGTGAACTTTTGTAGGGAGATGCTTCAGCAGCGCATGGCGCGTCCAACGGCGAACTGCTAAAAGCAGCGGCAGGCCCCTGTGGAAAGCTGCCCATGCCGTTCATCACCGACAGCGCGCTGGCCGAGTTGCCGCTGCTGTTCAACCTGCTCTGCGCCACCCTGTTCGGCGGTCTGATCGGCCTCAACCGCCAGTTGCACCACCGCCCCGCCGGGCTGCGCACCCACGCCCTCACCGCCCTGGCCGCGGCGCTGGCGATCACGGTGATCCAGCAGTTGCAACCGGCCACCGCGGATGCCGCCAGCCGCGTGGCCCAGGGCGTGCTCACCGGCATCGGTTTCATCGGCGCGGGGGTCATCGTCCACCACGAGCGCCGCTACCGCGTCGAGGGGCTGACTACCGCCGCGACCATCTGGGTCTCGTCGATGCTCGGCCTGGCCTGCGGCACCGGGCACGTGCTGACCGCCGCCGTCGGCCTGGCGCTGACCTTGCTGATCCTGGTGCTGGGCAACCGCCTGGAGCAGCGCCTGGCTGGGCGCGGGCCGAACGACGACGTCAGCCTGACGGACGACGACAAGCCGAATTGACCCGCAGAAACGCCAAGGCCCCGCGAGGGGCCCTGGCGGAACCGTCAGCCGCGTCCGGGATGGTAGAGGGAAACCAGCGTCATCAACCCCGCCAGCGGCCCCTCGCCTTCCAGCTCGGCCAGGGAAGCGGTAGCCATCGGCAGCGCCTCGTCGCGGCTGCCGTGCACCAGCAGCCCGCCCAGGGAGCCGAGCAGCGGCTGGTGGCTGACCAGCAGCAGGTTGCGCTCGCTGCGGTTGTCGAGGAAGCGCAGTACGTCGCGCGGGTCGTCGTCCGGCGTCAGCCAGGGCGCGGTGCCCACCGCGCCGTCGAAGCCCAGCGCCTCGCGCACCAGTTCGGCGGTCTGCTGGGCGCGCACGTAGGGGCTGGCCAGGATGCCATCCAGCGGGTGGCCGGCCAGGTGCCCGGCGCTCTGCAGCACTTCCTTGCGGCCATGGGCGGTCAGTTCCCGCTCGGCGTCGCGGCGGGCCTGGGGTTCGGCCTGGCCGTGGCGCAGCAGCCAGATCCTCACAACTTCGGCTCCTCGTCGCGCGCCGGGTGCGGCGCCGGCGGCACGGCGTGGGCGGCTTCGCCCTCGGGGGCGCGGGCGGCCGGCCAGTCGGCGAAGGGCCAGGGCTTCTCGTCGCTATTGAAGGTGCCGAAGCGGCCGATCTGCGCCAGGTACTGGCTGAGGCTGTCGCCGAAGGCCAGCAGGCTGGCGCTGGGCGCGCCGTAGATGATGCGGTAGACCAGCTGCACCACCACCACGGCGCCGAGCAGCATCTGCGCGACGTACCACACCAGGGCGAACAGCAGCATCCAGAGGATGCGCAGGGCCAGGGATTCCTTGTTCATACGGTCGGCCAAGCGATCAGCGGACATGGGTATCTCCTCAGAAGCCACTGGTGGGAATGAAGTCGGTGTCGGTCTTCGGCTCGCCGCTCATCAGCGCCTGGATCACCTGGGCCAGGGTGCGCCCACCGAAGAGGATGGCGTAGAGCCCGGCGACCAGCGGCATGTAGACGCCCAGCTCGTCGGCCTTGGCCTTGAGCACCTTGAGGGTGTTCACCCCTTCGGCGGTCTCGCCCATGCGGGCGACGGCGTCGTCGAGGCTCAGGCCTTCGCCCAGGGCGAAGCCGACCTGATAGTTGCGGCTTTTCGGTGACGAACAGGTGACGATCAGGTCGCCCACCCCGGCCAGGCCGAGGAAGGTCATGGGGTTGGCGCCGAGCTTGACGGCGAAGCGCGTCATCTCCGCCAGGGCGCGGGTGATCAGCATGCCCTTGGTGTTCTCGCCCATGCCCAGGGCCGCGGCCATGCCGGCGATGATGGCGTAGACGTTCTTCAGCGCGCCGCCCAGCTCGACGCCGAAGCGGTCGCCGCTGGCGTAGACGCGGAAGGTGCGGCCGTGCAGCGCTTCCTGCACGCGGCTGCAGAGCGCCTCGTCCTCGCTGGCGACCACGGTGGCGGTCAGTTCGTGCTCGGCTATCTCGCGGGCCAGGTTCGGCCCGGAGATGACCGCGATGCGCGCGGCCGGGGCGATCTCCTCGAGAATCTGGCTCATCAGCTTGAAGCTCTGCGCCTCGATGCCCTTGGTCAGGCTGACCAGAGACTTGCCCGCCAGTTGCCCGGCGAAGGGCTCCAGCACCTTGCGCAGCGCGCTGGAGGGCACGGCGACGAAGATGAGTTCGCAATCGCTCAGGGTCGCTGCGAGGTCGGTGACCGGCTCGACGTTCTCGTGGATGCGCACGCCCTTGAGGTAGCGCGGGTTCTCGCGCAGGGCGCGGATGCTCGCGGCCTGCTCCTCGTCGCGCATCCATTGGCGCACGCGTTGGCCGTTCTCCGCCAGCAGGTTGGCGAAGGCGGTGCCGAAACTGCCGCCGCCCAGCACAGCGATCGGTTGCTGCTCAGTCATGTCACTTCCATCACGGGCCGCACGCGGGCGGCGATTGGGGCATTATAAGGCGCCACCGCCAGGCGGCCAGTGCACATCGCACGCTGGCAAAGCGCCCCGCCTCGTTTAACATCCGTCCCCGTAGAAAACCGAGAACAGGGCCGTTCCGTGCACGCCACGCACCATCGCCAGAATCGACCAGCCGCCGGAGAGGCACGATGACTCCGCGCAAGGGCTGGAACATCCAGAACCGCATGCTCGCCATCAGCCTCGGCCCCGCGCTGCTGCTGACCCTGCTGCTGACCGGCTACTTCACCTATTCGCGCCTGCAGGACCTGCGCCAGGAGCTCAACCACACCGGCCAGCTCATCGCCAACCAGCTCGCCCCGGCAGCGGAGTATGGCGTGCTTTCGGGCAACCTGCCGGTGCTGCAGAGCCTGCTGCGCACCACCCTGGGCACGCCGCACGTGCGCTTCATCGAGGTGCGCAACCGCAATGACGAGATCCTCGTCTACGCCGAGCAGCCGCCCAGCGACAACGGCCAGGTCGCGCCCAAGATCGAGGTGTTCCACGCCGCCATCCAGCGCGAGCACGTCGCCCCCGAGGTACCGGGCGACGCCGTCACGCTGCGCCACACACCGGGCCGCCAGGACCAGCCGGCCAGCGACGCCGACTACCTGGGCCGCGTGGTGGTGGGCATGGCCAACGACGCCTTCAGCGAACGCCAGCAGGAAATCCTCTTCAAGGCCAGCCTGCTGGCCTTCTTCGCCCTGCTGCTGACGCTGCTGCTGGCCCGCCGCCTGGCGCAGCGCCTGGCGGCGCCGATCAGCACCATGGCCAACGCGGTGCAGGCGATCCAGACCGGCGACTACCAGACCAGCCTGCCGGTGCTGGACAACGGCGAAGTCGGCGACCTCGCACGGCACATCAACAACCTCGCGCGCGGCCTGCAGCAGGCCAGCAAGGAACAGGAACGCACCATCGCCCAACTGGTGGCGGCCCGCGAGGAGGCCGAGCAGGCCAACCGCAGCAAGTCGGACTTCCTGGCGATGATGAGCCATGAGCTGCGCACGCCGATGAACGGCGTGCTGGGCATGCTGCAACTGCTCGAGACCACCGAGCTCAACCACGAGCAGGCCGAATACACGGCGCTGGCCACCGAGTCTACCGAGCACCTGCTCAAGGTCATCAACGACATCCTCGACTTCTCGCGCATCGAGCGCGGCGCCCTGGAGCTGGAGCGCATCCCCTTCAACGTGCTGGAGCTGATCCAGGGCTCGCTGCTGGCCTTCCAGCACAGCGCCCAGCAGCGCGGCCTGACGCTGCGCATGGACGTCCAGCCAGGGCTGGAGCACCTGGAGGTACGGGGCGACCCGACGCGCCTGCGGCAGATCCTGGTCAACCTGCTGGGCAACGCGCTGAAATTCACCGAGGAAGGCGCCATCCGTCTGGAAGTCCGCTGGCAGGCCCTGGACGACGAAGTGCTGTGGCTGACCTGCGCGGTCAACGACAGCGGCATCGGCATCTCCCCGGAACGCCTGGAGCACATGTTCGAGGCCTTCAAGCAGGCCGACTCGTCCACCTCGCGGCGCTACGGCGGCACCGGCCTGGGCCTGGCCATCGCCCGCACCCTGGCCGAACGCATGGGCGGCACCCTGCAGGCATCCAGCGAGGAAGGCCTGGGCTCGACCTTCACCCTGGAGATTCCCCTGCCCTTCCAGGCGCGCAGCCTGGGCGCGGCCGAACGCGCCCTGCGCGCCTCGGAGCAGGCCACCGGCCAGTCGGTGCTGCTGGTGGAGGACAACCCGGTGAATCAAACGGTCATAGAAGCCATGTTGCGCAGCCTCGGCTATCGCGTCACTCTGGTCGGCGATGGCGCGCAGGCGGTACGCACGGCAGAACGCAACGAATTCGATGCCATCCTCATGGATTGCCGCCTGCCGCTGCTCAACGGCTACGAGGCCACGCGACAGATTCGCGCACTTCCCGGACGCCAGCAGGTGCCGATCATCGCCCTGACGGCCAATGCCCTGCAGGGCGATCGCGAGCTGTGCCTGGAGTCGGGCATGGACGATTACCTGGCCAAGCCGTTCAAGCGCGCCGATCTACAGAAAATTCTGCAGCGCTGGTTGACCTCCGGGCGTTGATCCGCGGGGCCTGTTCGCCCAAACTCGTGGGCCTGCGAGGCTGATCGGCAAAATGCACGCCCAGCTGGAGCAACGAGGCACCGAAAGAAAGTGAACAACCGTTCGCCCGGTGCTGTGACTTTAACCATCAGGCAATAGTCTATGACTAGGCTGCCGCAGGACGCCGCTACAAGAATGAGGCGCGCGGAGCCGCAGGACGACCGATTTCGCCCTGCCGTTCAGGATTTTTGAGGAGCTCGCATGACCAAACAACACGCCTTCACCCGAGAAGACCTGCTGCGCTGCAGCCGCGGCGAGCTCTTCGGCCCGGGTAATGCGCAACTGCCCGCCCCGAACATGCTGATGATCGACCGCATCACCCACATCAGCGACGTTGGCGGCAAGTATGGCAAGGGCGAACTGGTCGCCGAGCTGGACATCAACCCCGACCTCTGGTTCTTCGCCTGCCACTTCGAAGGCGACCCGGTGATGCCGGGCTGCCTGGGCCTGGACGCCATGTGGCAGCTGGTCGGCTTCTACCTCGGCTGGCAGGGCAACCCCGGCCGCGGCCGCGCCCTGGGTTCGGGCGAGGTGAAATTCTTCGGCCAGGTCCTGCCGACCGCCAAGAAAGTCACCTACAACATCCACATCAAGCGCACCATCAACCGTTCGCTGGTCCTGGCCATCGCCGATGGCAGCGTCAGCGTCGATGGCCGCGAAATCTACAGCGCCGAAGGCCTCCGCGTCGGCCTGTTCACCTCCACTGACAGCTTCTAAGGGTAATCCGCATGCGTCGCGTCGTGATCACCGGCCTGGGCATCGTATCCTGCCTGGGCAATGACAAAGACACCGTCTCCGCCAACCTGCGCGCCGGCCGTGCCGGTATCCGCCACAACCAGTCGTACGTCGACATGGGGCTGCGCAGCCACGTCTCCGGCTCGGTGAACCTCAACCTCGAAGAGCTGATCGACCGCAAGGTGTTCCGCTTCATGGGCGACGCCGCGGCCTATGCCTACCTGGCGATGGAACAGGCGATCAAGGACTCCGGCCTGACCGAAGAGCAGATCTCCAACCCGCGTACCGGCCTGATCGCCGGCTCCGGCGGCGCTTCCACCCTGAACCAGATGGAAGCCATCGACACCCTGCGCGAGAAGGGCGTCAAGCGCATCGGCCCATACCGCGTCACCCGCACCATGGGCAGCACCGTTTCCGCCTGCCTGGCCACCCCCTTCCAGATCAAGGGCGTGAACTACTCCATCTCCTCGGCCTGCGCCACCAGCGCGCATTGCATCGGCAATGCCATGGAACAGATCATGATGGGCAAGCAGGACGTGGTCTTCGCCGGCGGCGGTGAAGAAGAGCACTGGAGCCAGAGCTGCCTGTTCGACGCCATGGGCGCCCTCTCCACCCAGTACAACGACACCCCGGAAAAGGCCTCCCGCGCCTACGACGCCAAGCGTGACGGCTTCGTCATCGCCGGCGGTGGCGGCATGGTGGTGGTCGAGGAACTGGAGCATGCGCTCAAGCGTGGAGCCAAGATCTACGCCGAGATCATCGGCTACGGCGCCACCTCCGACGGCTACGACATGGTCGCCCCGAGCGGCGAAGGCGCCATCCGCTGCATGCAGCAGGCGCTGTCCACCGTCGATACCCCGATCGACTACCTGAACACCCACGGCACCTCCACCCCGGTGGGCGACGTGGCGGAAATCCGCGGCATCCGCGAAGTCTTCGGCGACAAGGCCCCGGCCATCAGCTCCACCAAGAGCCTGTCCGGCCACTCCCTGGGCGCCGCCGGCGTGCACGAGGCGATCTACTGCCTGCTGATGATGCAGGGCAACTTCATCGCCGGCTCCGCCAACATCGACGAACTGGACCCGGAAGTCGCCGACATGCCGATCCTGCGCGAGACCCGCGAGAACGCCAAGCTCGACACCGTGATGAGCAACAGCTTCGGCTTCGGCGGCACCAACGCCACCCTGGTGCTGCGCCGCTTCAACGGCTGATCGTTAGCTCGGTACGGAAAAGGCGCCCTTCGGGGCGCTTTTTTGTTGCCTGCGTTTCTTGGTCGCCGGATGCCCGCTCACGCAGGTCATATAGCCATCCGCCGATGGCCCTGGCGCGAGAGCTGACGGCCTGCCGGCCGGATCGCGGATGAATCCGCTCCTACGGGGTGCAGCCCCGTAGGATGGCGTTGAGCGAAGCGATACCCATCAGCGCCATGGCCTTCACGGGCCCTGCCCGCGATTCGCGCGCAGGGCGCGCTCCTACAGGGGGAATGGCGCAGGTGGGGCGGCGTAGGAGCGGATCTCATCCGCGAATCGCGCCGGGACCGCCGGCAATCGCGGACAAGGTCCGCTCCTACGGGTGCAGGACATACCCTCGTAGGATGGCGTTGAGCGAAGCGATACCCATCAGCGCCATGGCCTTCACGGGCCCTGCCCGCGATTCGCGCGCAGGGCGCGCTCCTACAGGGGGAATGGCGCAGGTGGGGCGGCGTAGGAGCGGATCTCATCCGCGAATCGCGCCGGGACCGCCGGCAATCGCGGACAAGGTCCGCTCCTACGGGTGCAGGACATACCCTCGTAGGATGGCGTTGAGCGAAGCGATACCCATCGCCATGGCCATGCCCCACCTGTAGGAGCGCGCCCTGCGCGCGAATCGCGGGCAGGGCCCGCTCCTACAGGGAGATGTTCCGGCTTTTCCGCGCGCAAAAGCAAAACCCCCGACCAGCCAGGCTGATCAGGGGTTTTGGGATAGGTGCTTGACGATGACCTACTCTCACATGGGGAAACCCCACACTACCATCGGCGATGCGTCGTTTCACTGCTGAGTTCGGGATGGGATCAGGTGGTTCCAACGCTCTATGGTC